>Ga0131853_10001548_pt1 | contig 41100 bp, 37 predicted proteins | sample TergutLab28metaG_FD_92764 | JGI IMG/M metagenome (GOLD analysis project Ga0131853, IMG submission 92764) | Labiotermes labralis P1 segment gut microbial communities from Petit-Saut dam, French Guiana - Lab288 P1 (version 2) (version 2) | ecosystem: Host-associated > Arthropoda: Insects >...
ATAAAACACTAATGTGCTTAGAGATAAATGTTAAAATAATCGAATTTATATAAATAAGCCGGATAAATGAGAGGACTCACTATCCGGCTTATAAAATACAATTATCTTTTTCTTACTTAAATTGCATCTCAGACCTGTTGCACAGGCATCCTTCATATGATGAATTTTCGGCAGTTGACAATACCGGAAACAAATGCTATACTTGGCACTAATAACATATATTATAGGTAGAGGTTGCGTTATTCATTAGTAACTTGTCTTCATTAGTTGTGTCGGGCACAAAGAATCGGGAAGGCAGTAAAAGGGTATAACGCCGAAAGGGTATAATCCGTGCATATCCTTGGGCATGCAGTTAATAACTGTATGACTGTCATCAGATTGATGGGGCGCTATCGGATAGTTATCTAAGTGATACTATTATACCGGCTCCATAAGAGCCGGTATTTTTATTTAATAGGAAATTACTTCGGAATTTCTATTAAATAAAAAGCCTCCGGCGGATGCACACTCGCGCGAGTTGTATTATATTGCTACGCAACCGCGCTCGGCGCGAGGGCTTGCCAAGGCAAACCCTTTCTTGTGTGCAGCAGATGATGAGGCTGAAAAGACTATCTCATACCGATTTCATGAATCAAAAAGGAGGAGAAATTGCTATGGCTATTTTTAAAGGGGCAGGCGTTGCTATCGTAACGCCATTTAATGAGGATTACAGTGTGAATTATCCAAAACTCGCTGAACTAATTGAGTTCCAAATTAGCGGCGGAAGTGATGCTATCATCATTTGCGGCACTACCGGGGAGGCTTCGACCCTGTCTCATGAGGAACATATCGAAACGATTCGTTATGCGGCGGAAGTTGTTGCCGGGCGGATTCCGGTGGTTGCCGGAACCGGGAGCAATAGTACCGATACGGCAATTTATTTATCAAAAGAAGCCGAAAAAGCCGGAGCTGACGGCCTGTTGGTGGTGTCGCCTTATTATAATAAGGCAACACAAAGAGGCCTTTATGAGCATTTCAAACTGGTCGCTGAAAGTGTCGGCATCCCGATTATTCTTTATAATGTCCCAAGCCGGACCGGCCTTAATATTTTGCCGGAAACGATTGTTAGCCTAGTAAATGATATTCCTAATATCGTCGGGGTCAAAGAAGCTTGCGGTAATATTACCCAGATAACACAACTTATGCATTTAGCCAAAGGAAATGTTTTACTTTATTCCGGCAATGATGACCATATTGTGCCTCTCTTAGCACTTGGCGGAGTTGGAGTAATTTCCGTATTGTCAAATATTGCCCCACGTGAAGTTCACGATATGTGTCAAAAATATTTTGACGGTGATGTAAGCGGAAGCTGTCAAATACAGCTTGATACAATACCATTATGGGATGCCCTGTTCTGCGAGGTTAGTCCTGTCCCCGTCAAAAAAGCCTTGCAATTAATGGGTAAAGATAATGGAATTGTCCGGCGCCCGCTAATTGAAATGGAAGCAAAAAACGTCGAAAAATTGGAAAAAGCTATGCGTGACTACGGATTAATTTAGGAGAAAAAAATGATTAATGCCATAATGCACGGTTGTAACGGCAAAATGGGACAGACCATTTCTAATTTACTAACCGAAGACCAAACAATCAGAATTGTCGCCGGTATCGATGCTTTCGATAATGGCAAAAATTCTTTTCCGGTATTTACAAATATAAATGAATGTAACATACCGGCGGATGTTATTATTGATTTCAGTATTGCTTCGGCGATGGATGCTTTGCTTGATTACTGTGCCGCGAAGCAGATTCCTTGTGTTGTTTGTACCACTGGTTTGAGCGAAACGCAGTTATCCCGTTTGGAAAAAGCAGCAAAAGATGTTGCAATTCTCAAATCCGCAAATATGTCGCTTGGTATCAATTTGCTCCTTAAGATATTAAAAGAAGCAACAAATGTCCTGGCCCCGGCGGGCTTTGATATTGAAATCGTTGAGAAGCACCACAATCAAAAAATTGATTCTCCGAGCGGTACCGCTTTAGCTTTAGGAGATTCGATTAATGAAGAGCTAAGTAATGAATATAATTATGTATTTGACCGGAGTAAGACCCGGACAAAAAGGGAAAAGAAAGAAATAGGTTTTTCTGCCGTCCGCGGCGGCAATATTGTCGGTGAACATGACGTTATTTTCGCCGGTACTGACGAGATTGTCACTTTTTCCCATACCGCTTATTCGCGGACAGTTTTCGCTAAAGGGGCTATTGAAGCCGCCAAGTTTATCGCTGGAAAAATGGCGGGATTGTATACAATGGCTGATGTAATCGGCTAAAAATCGGTAAGAAGTTATTCTTACCCGCTGTGCGGGCCGCAAAATACGGGGAAATGACAGCCGTGTCATTTCCCCGCAAAGTGGCAGATCATCGCTCTCAGCGATGCTTTTTTATATTCAATTTTACAGAGGTCAATTTTCAGTTTTAATTACTACCTAACAACTTTATTATGATTCACGCCAGTATTGTTGACACCAGTATGATTCACACCGGTATTGCTTATACCAGTATTATGCCTTACACCGGTATTATTGACACCAGTATGATTCACACCAGTATGATTGACACCGGTATTGTTCGTACCAGTATTATGCCTTACACCAGTATTGTTAACGCCAGCATTATGGTTGACACCTCTGTTAAGTGTGTCAGAGTTCGTTCCGCCGGTTACGTTACGGGTAATGTTTCTCATTCCGGTAGTAACACCATCAACGGCATCGCCGACAGCATCACCAGCATTTTCTAAAACAGAACCTTCGTTATTATAATTACCGTTTACATTGTCATTAAGATTGTTATCATAGACATTGTTATCATTAACTCGGTCATTTACCCCATTATTTACGTTAGTGCCGGTTTTATTATCATGAACCTTGTTATCTTCACGGTGTTCTTTTTCTCTTTCGACACTGTTAGTTACCTTGTTTGGCTCATGGTTCGGGTTGTGGTTGTTACCAAGCCTGTGTCCGCATGCCGTAAGCATAAATAAAGATGCTACAACAAGTGAAGCTGATAACACTTTTTTATAGTTTTTCATGGTTCCTCCCTCAGTTACAGTTAGTTACTATTAACAGCCCGCTGTTTATAGCAACAGGTGTACATAAATCGCGTTTAGGCGTACCACATCGAATGCAGTTGTTCACTTTTGCAATCAGCAAATGTGGAATATCATTAATTTTACATTGTTGTATATCACTCTTCAACGCAGTATCTATTATGTTCAGGCGATATCAAAATATACTGGAAAAATCCGCATGGTAAAATCACAAAAATATTGAAGAAAATGGAAAAGGGTGTTATGATACTTTCATGGAATTTCGACCTTGTATTGATATTCATAATGGAAGCGTTAAGCAAATCGTTGGTTCGAGCTTGAAAGATTTAGAAGCCGGTTTGGAAACAAATACTGCGGCTGATAGAATCGTGACGAATTTTGTTGCAACCCAGGATGCGGCTTACTTTGCGGAACTTTATCGGGAATTAGGCTTATCCGGCGGGCATATTATTATTTTGAACTCTTCTTCAAGTGATTATTATGAAAAAAGCCTGGCGCAAGCAGAAAATGCCCTGAAAGCATATCCCGGCGGTTTTATGGTTGGCGGTGGAATTAATCATCATAACGCCGAATATTTTATTAATGCCGGTGCTTCTCATGTTATTGTCACATCGTATGTTTTTGAAGATGGTAAAATTAACTATCATAACTTGAATAAATTAATTAATATAATAGGAAGAGAAAAGATTGTCCTTGATTTAAGCTGCCGGAAAAGTAAGGGAAATATTTCAAGTAAAAGGCAGTCTTTAAATAACGGGCGTTATTTTATAGTGACAGACCGCTGGCAAAAATATACTGATGTAAAGGTAGATATTAACAGTCTGACTGAACTTGCGCCATATTGTGATGAATTTCTAATTCATGCCGTTGATGTTGAGGGAAAATCGGCTGGTATTGATGAAGATTTAGTAAGGATTTTAGGTGAGTATCAAGGTATCCCAATTACATATGCCGGCGGCGTACACGATTTTTCCGACCTGGAAAAATTAAGCATCTTAGGAAGAAACCGCCTTAATGTGACAATCGGAAGTGCTTTGGATTTATTTGGCGGCCCGATGAAGGTTACGGAAGTGATACAATTTTTCGATAAAGTGAGTAAGGCAGATAAAGATATCTCGCAGTCACCTTAGGCCGCCTTCTTCCCGAAAGAAAAATTTTATTTTACACCAATTAGGCCGTAGAGACGAAGAGATATACTTTTATCTGACTTACTTAACTTACTTAGTAGTATCTTGATTTGCAAATTTAAAAGTGTTATACTATTTAATGCGACAAAAGACTAAAAGCGAGGTTAAACTACATCATGTTGAAAAACAGTGCTATTGTACTAGAAGGTGGCGCGTTTCGCAGCGTTTTTTCAGCCGGAGTGTTAGATTATTTTCAAGAACAGGATTTTTATATCCCTAATACCGTTACCTTATCGGCCGGTGCTTATATGGCACTGAATTATGTATCCCGCCAGCAAGGGCGGGTTATCCGCACCAATATTGAACCACTGCGCAAAAAGCGTTATCTCGGTTTGGGTACATATATCCGGACCGGCAATTTATTTGATATGGATTTTTTATTTGACAAACTGCCGAATGAAATTGAACCATTTGATTATGATACCTTTTTTGCCTCTGATATGCGCCTTGTCATGCACGTTACCAATTGTGAGACCGGGCAGGCTATTTATTATGATGAATACGGTGACAAAAAAAGGTTGATGGATATCTGCCGTGCTTCTAACAGTATGCCATTTATTACCACAATCGTTGATATTGACGGCGAGCCGATGTTGGACGGCGGTATGTATGATGCAATCCCAATCGAAAAAGCAATTGCCGATGGCAATGAAAAGATTGTCGTTGTTTTTACCCGGACGAAGGATTACCGCAAGAAATCACGCTGGTTTTACCTTTTAATGGTTAGACTGGTTTATCGGAAGTATCCGGAATTTATTAAGACAGTTACGCAAAGGTCAGAACGGTACAATGAGACCTTGGAACTAATTGACCGCCTGGAAAAAGAAGGCAAAGTATATATTATCCGCCCGGAAGAGCGCCCGGTACATAATCATGAATCCAATCCGGACAAATTACTAAAATTTTATCAGCATGGATATCAGATGGCAAAAGAAAAATTTCAAGAAATCAAGAATTTTCTCAGTTAAGGCTGGAAAATATTGAAAGGAGTAGTTTTCAATGAAGAAAAATTCAATCTTAATAGTTGAAGACTTTAAGGAAAACATTGATAGTTTGCGGGCGATACTTGATCCGGACTACGATGTTTTTGTTGCGGTAAATGGTGCCGGGGCGATTAATCTTTTGAAAACGACCCAGCCGGACCTTATTTTACTTGATATCGGCCTTCCGGATATGGACGGTTTTGATGTGCTTGAGCGGCTCCGCAAAATGAAAGGCTGTGAAAAAATTCCGGTTATCTTTATCACCGGTGAGACGGATACATATGTTGAAGAGTACGGGCTTTCGCTCGGGGCCGAGGATTATATCAGAAAACCCTATAACCCCAGCGTATTGCTGGTTAAAACGCGGAATAGCATTGAACGGAAAATGACCCGTGACCAACTTGAAATGCTAGTCCAGCAAAGAACAAGGGAACTTTTTTATTCCCGGGAAATGATTATCATGGGAATGTCATTTCTAGCCGAGCGCCGCGACCACGGGACCGGAAAACATATCAAGCGGATTATGCAATATACCGAATTATTAGTTGAACAAATCTCCAAAACTCATCCTAATTTGATGTCGCCAAAACAACGGGAAGAAATAATTCTTTATTCCAGTTTACATGATGTGGGTAAAGTCGGAATCCCGGATTCGATTCTTTTAAAACCGGCCCGCTTGACCAATGAAGAATTTGAGGTAATTAAAACCCATACAACGGTTGGCGCCGACGTATTAAAAGCGACTGCCGAAATGTACGACGAGTTCCGTGACCAATTGAAAACAGCAATCGAAATCGCCGAATGCCATCATGAAAAATTTGACGGCTCCGGATACCCTAATGGGTATGCCGGCGAAGATATCCCCTTGGCCGCCCGCATTGTGGCCCTGCCGGATATTTATGATGCTTTGACGACCCGCCGTGAATACAAAGAAGCATATCTTCATGATATGGCAAAGGATATCATTATCAATGGTGACGGAAGGACGATGCCGGAACATTTTGACCCGATTGTCCTGGAAGCGTTTATTGAATTGCAGGATGAATTTAGAGCGTTGAGCGATACCATAGACCAATAAGATTTTAAGGCGTTCGATATGAGAAAAGAACTGATTAAGCTTGGCATTGATGCCGATGATGCAATTTACCGGTTTGCGGGTAAAGAAGCACTTTATCTAAAGTCGCTTAAGAAATTTGTTGTTGATATAACGACAAATGGGGTTATAAATGTCGGTGAAGCTGTTGCAATGAATTTGGAAGATTTAGGAAAGTATGTTCATGGCCTTAAAGGTGTTACTGCGAATCTTTCAATGACGAAAATAAATGCGTTGCTTATTGAAATTGAGCAAACGATTAAAGCCGGAACGCCGGACTATGCGAAATATGAGTATTTTTGCACAAAACTTCCGGAGTTGGCCCGGCAAATTCTTGCCTTGATTACAGCTTCCGAAAGCCCGGCCCGGACGGATAAAGTTGCAAGCGGCAGTGAAGCGGAATGCCGGGAACAACTTCGGCTTCTTTATTCATACTTACAGCGGGGTTTGGCCAGGGAATGCGAGGGGGTTACAACGGAATTGCGGGATAAAGAGTGGGCTTTTTTTGAAAAAGCCCGGCTTTCAAAAATTTGTGATGCGGTAGATGGTTATGATTATGCCGGTGCAATGGAGATGATTGATGATCTTTGATAAGTTAAATTTAATCGAAATGGTTTTAATTTATGATAATTCAGGGCGGATTCTTGATGCGAATAAGCAAGCCCTGCTGGAACTTGGTTATCCAGAGAGTTTGGAAGGTTTGCTTATCAATGATATCTTTGTTAGTGAGATTGGCTGTGATACCCAAATCCATGAATTAAAGGAAGCGCGCGAAATCACCGGGTTTGTTGCCTATCGCCGGAACCGGACCTGCTTCCCCGTCTATTTGCGTATTTTACCCGCGGCAGGCCTTATTGATTCGGCTTTTTTAACCGAACCGGCCGCCGATAACGGAGAAAACTATATTTTAGCCTTAAATATGCTTGCCCAGTCGAATCTGGAAAAAGAAATCCTGGCATTGAAAATCGAAGCTGAAGAATTTCAGCAGAACCGTAATGAATTTATTGCCAATGTTACCCATGAATTGCGGACACCGGTTAATGGTATTCGCGGGCATATTACCGCAATGCTTCACGGGTCAACAAATGCCCACGACCGCAAGACTTATTCGATTATCCAAAAATGTTGTGAAGATATGACGGCAATTATCAGCAATATCCTTGATTTCTCCAAATTAGAAGCGGGAAGATTTGAACTTGAAAACGAAGTTTTTGATTTGTATGAGCTTTTAAACCATATCGTCGCAACTCATCTTGCCGTGGTAAATGAAAAAGGGATCCGGATTATTTTGAATATCGCCGACAATGTGCCGCGTGAGCTTTATGGTGATGGCCTAAGGCTCGGGCAGATTCTCAACAATCTGGTTTCTAATGCAGTAAAATTTACTGACATTGGTTATGTTAGTATTGATGTGAATAAGCATGGCCAGTATGGTGATGAAATCGACCTCTTTATTCTGGTTAGGGATACTGGGATTGGTATCCCGCCGGAGCAAATGGACAAACTTTTCAAGAGTTTTTCACAGGTTGATGGCTCTTCAACCCGCAAATATGGCGGGACCGGGCTTGGTTTGATGATTGCAAGAGAATTGGTTGGCCTGATGGAAGGCCGTATTCAGGTTGAAAGTGCGCCGGATAAAGGCAGCAGTTTTTCCTTTAATGTCCATTTGAAAACCCCTGGTTTTGTTGATGAAGTAAAAACAAATGATGAAATATCATTTAGCCAGCCCGGGGAAATAAATGTCGTTGACCTCAATTTATATGAAAATATCCTCCAAAACTTGACTTTGGATAATCACCGGGATATTGATTCGGTTTTTCTGTTTGGCACCCCGGATAATATTGGCGAGGTGAGAAAAAAATGCAATATACTGATTCTCGCAATGGAGCTGGAGGCATGGGAAAAAGCTGAAACGATTAGTGATAATTTGAAAAAGTTATTGCGGGAAGCGCCTGATGATATCAGGAAGCTAATCTTCCGGCTCGGAATGGCAATCCGCAAAGAAGATGAAAAAAGCCATCTTTTTTACGAAAAATTGCTGGAAAGGTTGGATGAAGAATATGCCAAATAATGAATCGCATTCAAAAGTGCTGATTGTTGATGACATGGCAATAAATGTTGATATTCTTGCCGAAATCATCTCCGAGATGGGCTTTGAACCTTTAAGCGCTTATAGTGTTGAAGAAGCTTTTGCCTTTATAAAAAATGCTTTACCGCAATTGATTTTGCTGGATGTTTCGATGCCGCAGATGGATGGTTATGAGTTTTGCTCAATCCTCAAGAAAAATCCTGTTACCAGGGATATTCCGGTTATTTTTATTTCAGCTTTAGATACCATTCAGGATAAATTGCGGGGGCTTGAATTAGGGGCGGTGGATTTTATCACAAAACCTTTTGAAGCTACCGAAGTCACAATGCGGGTGCGGAACCATTTGGAAAACCGGCGGATGAAGCAAGAGATGGAGAGCTTTAACCATCGTCTTCACAAAATGCTTTCGTCGCAGATGGAAAAAATGGATAATGAAAAAAAAGCGGTTATTTGTGCATTGGCAGAGATGATTAACCTTAGGATGGGTGTACCGGAAGGCCATTTGAAAAAAGTTAAATATAATAGCCGGATTCTGGCGCAGAGTTTACAGTTATCGCCGGTTTTTGAAGAAGTTATAACGGAGGAATTTATTGAAAATATCGGTGAAGCGGCGATGCTTCATAATTTGGGTTATATGTGGGAGCCGGAAAAAGAGAATCACTGTATTACGGGGGCCGAAATTTTAGAAGCTTTGCTTGAATATGAGCCGACCAGTATTTTTAAAGAAATGGCAATTGATGTAATCGCAAGTCACCATGACCGTTATGATGAAAATGATAAAATCCCGTTAGCCGCCAGGATTACGCATATTGTTAATGATTTCGACCATTATGTTTATCGTTTACGTGAAAATGGCGATGATGAAACTAGTATAAAGCAAAAAGCAATTGATGCGCTTTTACCTAATAGCGGTATTATTTATGACCCCTTAATATTAGAAATTTTCAGAAAAGTACAAAGGCAATTGCACATCGAAAAATAAAGTGGTATAGTTAATAGAGAGGGAATTTAATTGGAATGAAAAAAGTTCGTGTCCTGGTAGTTGATGATTCATTTGTCATCCGCAATATTCTTAAGCAGAGCCTTGAACAGGACTCTGATATTGAGGTGGCCGGTTTAGCTTGTGATGCTTTTGAAGCCCGCGACATGATTATCAAATTGCGGCCTGACGTTATGACCTTGGATATCGAAATGCCCAGGATGAACGGCATTGATTTCCTCAAAAAGCTGATGCCGCAGTATCCGATGCCGGTAATTGTCGTAAGTTCCCTTGACGACCGGGTCTTTGATGCCCTTGAAGCCGGGGCGGTCGATTTTATCCACAAACCGGGCGGGCTTACCAGAACACAGCTTATTGAGCATATGAAATATGAGCTCAATGAAAAAGTCAAAGTTGCGGCTAATGTTAAAATTACCGGCCGAAAACGCCGGGAGCCGGCGGCGGTTATTTCGGATGGTGTCACCGGGCGGGCTGAAAAAGAGATTATTGCGATTGGTGCTTCGACCGGCGGTACTGAAGCATTGTATGATATTATCAGCAAATTTAATACAGATATTCCCGGAGTTGTGGCGGTTCAGCATATGCCGCCGGGTTTTACCGGGATGTATGCCGAAAGAATGAATAATCAGTGCCAGGTTTCAGTCAAAGAAGCAAGAGACGGCGACCGGGTTAAGCAGGGACAAGTTTTAATTGCCCCCGGCGATAAGCATATGCGCCTGGTTAAAACTGATGATGGTTATCATGTAGTATGCAAATTCGGTGAAAAAGTTAGCGGCCATTGTCCCAGTGTTAATGTTTTATTTAATTCAGTGGCTGAAGTTGCCAAGGATAAAGCGGTCGGCGTTATTCTGACCGGGATGGGTTCCGACGGCGCGGCGGGGCTGATGGAAATGCATCGCAGGGGTGCTGTCACCATCGGCCAGGATGAGGTATCAAGTATTGTTTACGGGATGCCGAAAGCCGCTTATGAAATAGGTGCCGTTACCTATCAGGTTGGGCTTTCGCAGATGGCCGGAAAGATATATAGTGTCATAAACAACAAGCGTTAGCTTAAAAGGAGGAAGAAATGAGGATATTAATAGCAGAGGACGATTTTGCCAGCAGGAAGTTTATGCAAAAGTATTTGACCAATTTCGGTGATTGCGACATCACTATTGATGGCGAGGAAGCAGTCGAAGCTTTCAAGATGGCTTTAGAAGACAATGAGCCATACGATTTGATTTGCTTGGATATTATGATGCCGGCGATGGATGGTTATCAGGTTTTGAAAGTAGTACGGGAAATTGAAAAAGAAAATAACCGTACCGGTGACGAAGCCGTGAAAATTATTATGACAACTGCCCTAAATGCTGAACGTAATATCAAAGCAGCTTTTGATATGGGTTGTACAGTATATTGCGCAAAACCGATTGACTTGGACAAATTCGAAGAAGTTTTGAAAAAAATCGGGATTACGGTAGAAAAGTAAGAGTTTATCTAAGGTGTTGGGCAAAAGCCCAAAACTGAAGGATTTAATTCTTAGTCATGATATAATGTCGCTAAGACATTATATCAGCGCAGTTTTAGTGCGCATCCGCCGGAGGCCATGATTTTCTTTAGAAATCATGATATCATGACACATCAGCAGGAAAACAAGCGACTGCGAAGCAGGCATTTGTTTTCACTTGGTGTGTCAACGACAGACTGTAAGTCTGGAGTTGTATGTATAGAGAATCATGGGAAAAAGATTTTATGCAATCTTACATCGGATTAGAAGATAATTTCTTGTTAGAGAACGGATATCTAGTCGCAAGGCTTGAAGAAATTGTATTGGCCGCTGCCGCACCGGCGTGGTTTTCGGAAGAAGATATTAATGAAATTTTCCGTATTATGCATACCATCAAAAGTTCAGCCGGAATCATGATGTATGAAAATATCAGTATCTTATCCCACAAGCTGGAAGATGTCTTTTCTTATCTGCGCAAAACTTATCCGGACAATCAGCCGTTTGAAGAGCTGGCCGCCGGGATTCTTAAAACTGCCGATTTTATCACGGCCGAACTTATCAAAATTCAGTCAAGTGCCTCTGCTGATGGTGATAGTACGGACATAATCACTTATCTTGGCCGTTTGCTTGACAAAATGAATGAAGATAGCGAGAGCCCGGTTCCGGAACAAGCTTATGAAATTCCGAATCAATTTTATATAGCCCCCAAAGCCGGGACAGCGAAAAAATATTATCATATCAAAGTTTTTTATCGCTTAGGCACGGAAATGAGTAATGTTTGTGCTTATTCATGCGTTTTTGCCCTTAACGATATTACTGACGAAATAATTTACAAACCGGCCAACTTGGAAAACAATGATTCTGCCGGTGAAATAATGCGGAACGGGTTTCAGCTTCAGTTTTCTACTTTGTCCCGGATAGAGGAAATAAAAGAAATAATTGAATCAAGTTCCGGCGAAAAAGAGTTTGAGATTCTTGATAGTTCGATTGAAGAGTATTATAGAGGATTTCCCGAATCGGGCGTTCCGGATTTGGTCATCAATCTTGATGATGACTGGACTGACCCCGATGAGCTGGTTGCCGGGGCTTATGTTATCAAAAAAGAGGGCGGCAAGATAAAGAGTATGTCCGGGGTACCGGCACGGTCATTGCCGAAGCAGGAGATGTTTCAAATTTCCTTTGATAAGGTTAATGAATTGTTTGCGCTGGCCGATAGGTTAAGGGAAGAGGCCGGTGCTGTCACCGGGTTTGGTGCTGGCAATGATGGTACTACCAATGATGCTTATGGTATCAGCAACGCATTGACCGAAACGGTCAATGAACTGTGGCGGTTAGTAAATTCGATTAAGAAAGTTCAATTTAAAAGCCTTTTTCAAAAAATGGACCGGGCAGTATATGATATCAGCCGCAAACTTGGCAAGGTAGTACAATTTAATCCGGAAAGTGAAGAAATAGAAATCGGCCGCAATATTGCTGACCTGCTAACCGAAACTTTAATCCACCTGATCCGGAATGCAATTGACCATGGTATCGAAGATAAGGAAACTCGAAAAGCGGCGGGGAAAAATGCCAAAGGGGCAATTGAATTGACCGCAGGAGTCGATGGAGAAGAAATTAGCATTGTTATTTATGACGATGGCTGCGGATTAGATAGTAAGAAAATTTTTGCCGCAGCCGAGGAAAAAGGGCTGACTGACGGACAGGAAATAGATAAATATAATGCGCAGGATATTTACCGGTTTATTTTGATGCCGGGTTTTTCGACCAAAGAGCGGGTTACGGAATACTCCGGCCGGGGGGTCGGCCTTGATATAGTTGTTCAAAATATTACTTCTCTTGGCGGGCGGCTTTATATTGATTCACAGCTTGGCGAATGGACCGAGATTAGTTTAAGGTTGCCGCGTAATTAATTTTCTTGAGGGTATTACTCTAATGCCTCTACTCAATTTCATATATACATAAAATCCCATAAAATAATTAAAAATACGAAAGGACAGTATTATTTGGAGAAGTTAAATAGCTTAATATATAATATTCGCAAGCGGCATGTCATGATTGATAGTGATTTAGCAAAGTTATATAGTGTTGAAACTAGTGTCTTAAACAGAGCCGTAAAAAGAAATATTGCAAGATTTCCAAATGATTTTTGCTTCCAACTCACTTTTGAAGATTATACAAACTTGAAATGCCAAATTGGCATTTCAAGTTTAGACGATAATAGTTATGGTGGCAGAAGAACATTGCCATATGTATTCACAGAACAAGGTATTTATATGCTAGCCAGTGTGTTACGTAGTGAAGTAGCAATTAACGTCAGTATTAGTATTATGCGCGCATTTGCAGAAATGCGGCATTTTATTTCAAATAATAATCTATTGTTTGAGCGTATTAGTAATGTAGAATTGAAGCAGTTAGAATATGAGAAAAAAACTGATACACAACTGAAACAGATTTTTGATTACATATCTGAAAATGAGGAATCAAATCAAAAAATTTTCTTTGATGGGCAGATTTATGATGCTTTTAGTTTAATAGCAAGATTAATCAAGAAAGCCGGTTCAGAGCTTGTCCTAATTGATAATTATGTGGATATAGGCACGCTTAATTTACTGTCAAAAAAGAAAGAGAACGTAAAAGTAACAATATTTACTCTTAAAAAAACAAGACTAAATAATAAAGATGTGACAAATTTCAATGCGCAATATCCCACATTAGAGGTTAAATATACAGAAATATTTCATGACCGGTTTTTAATAGTGGATAATAAATATGCTTATCATATCGGTGCTTCAATCAAAGATGCAGGGAAAAAGTGTTTTGGAATTAATCTTATTGAAAATAATGGCTTTGTTAAAGATGTTTTACAAAGATTAAAGCTGCAAACTGAAGATTAATTGATTCTGCATCATCTCTATTTTTTCGTTGATTTGCTTTATACTATCAGCTATAATGATATTGGATTGCAATAATTTCTTTGATGATTTAAAACATGCAGCGTATAAAAATGACATTAGTGTCACATACATATGAGAGAATAAAAATATGAAACTAATAAAATTATTAAGCATCATACTCTTGACTATATTAGTCATTACGGCAAGCGCCTGTTCCTTTGTGGAAAGAAATGAATTTGTTGATATCGGAATGGAAGCTTTGGAAGCAAAGGACTATGAAGCCGCTTTTAGAGCTTTTCAAAATGCGGAAGAAGCCGGTGAAAACATGCGCCTTATCTACCGTGGTATCGGGCTGGCGCGGATGAGTTTGTATCAATATGAAGATGCCTTGATTGCTTTTGAAAAAGCCCTTTCTTTTAGTAATGGGATTCCCGCCCAAATTGATTATGATATTAATTACTATATGGCGGCAGCATTTTATATAACCGGCCAAACTGCAAGAGCAATCGAGTCATATGATGCTATTTTGACCTTGCGTGAAAAAGATGGAGATGCTTATTTTCTGCGAGGTGCAATCAAAGTTGAACAAGGCCGGATTATAGAAGCACGTGAAGATTTTGACCGGGCTATAAGCCTTAATACCGGAAATAGTGACCGTCTAATTGATATCTATCAAATTCTTGCCGGCAGCGGTTATCAGATGGTCGGTGAAGAATATCTCCGTGAAGCGATGGAACAAAATGCGGGTGATATGAACAATTTTGAAAAGGGGCGGATTTCATTTTATCTTTCTGATTATGAAAATGCCCGGGCTTATCTTGAAAAAGCACGCGATTTTAATTATGAAGCGGTCCTCTTTTTAGGCCGGACTTATGAAGTTCTTGGCGATTTCAATTATGCAGTCAGTGTCTATAATGATTATATAGACCGGGGTAATGAATCGCCGCAAATCTATAATCAGTTGGGAATGTGCCGGATGAATATGAATGAATATCAAGCGGCGCTTAATGCTTTTCTGACCGGAATGGCAATTGAAGATATCGAAGACAATGCTATTCTCCAAACACTTAGGTTTAATGAAATCGTAGCGAATCAGTTTCTTGGTGACTTTGGCCGGGCGGCAGTTTTGATGGATGGGTATCTGCGCCTGTATCCGGATGATAAAGTTGCCCAGAGGGAAAATTATTTTTTGCGGACGAGATAATAAAGTCCGGGGGGCATCACTTTAGGCAATTTCAATTAAGCAACGGAGGCAATTTATGTTAAAAATAGCAATCATCGGAACCGGTAATATTTCGCGGTTACATATAGAAGGTTATCAGGAATTTTCGGAAAAATGCCGGATAGTCGCCCTTTGTGACATTGTACCGGCCAAAGCGGAAGCAATGAAAGCTAATTATAATTTGGCGGAAGCGAAGATTTACGAATCTTATCAGGATATGCTATCAGAGGGCGGTTTTGATTTGGCCAGCATTTGTACGCCGCCTTTCTGTCATGCGGAAATATCTATTAATGCCCTGAAAGCCGGGGTGAACGTATTAGTCGAAAAGCCGATGGCGGCCTCGCTTGAGGAATGCGACCAAATGCTTGCGGCTGAACGTGAAAGCGGTAAAATTTTATCAGTCATTGCTCAAAACCGTTTCCGTGACCCGATTAAGAATTTGAAAGCAGTTTTGGACAGCAATCTGGCCGGGCGGGTACTTCACGCGCAGGTAGATTCGTTCTGGTGGCGCGGCCATAGTTACTATGACTTGTGGTGGCGCGGCCGTTGGGACCGGGAAGGTGGTGGTTGCACGCTTAATCATGCAGTCCACCACATTGATATGTTATTGTGGATGATGGGTGAGCCGGATAAAGTGACGGCGTTATTAAGTAACGCAGCACATAATAATGCTGAAGTTGAAGATATTTCGCTGGCTGCCCTTCGTTATCCAAACGGCGCACTTTCACAGATTACCAGTTCGGTAATTCATCATGGTGAAGAACAGCAACTGATATTCCAATGTGAAAAAGCGCGGATTTCGGCACCTTGGCAAGTTTATGCTTCAATATCACAACCTAATGGTTTCCCGGTTGAAAATAAAGAGTTAGCCGGGCAACTTGACGATTTTGTTACTGCTTTACCGCAATTAAACTACGAGGGACATACGGCGCAGATTGAAGATGTGTTGAAAGCGGTTGAAAACGGGACCCGCCCATCGGTAGGCGGGATTGACGGGCGGCGGACGATTGCGCTGATTTGTGCGATTTATAGAGCCGGGACCCTTAAGCGTGAGACCGCGTTTACGATTGATAAAGATGATGATTTTTATACGGTTGAGGGTATTTTAAAAAGTGTCCCGCGGTTCTTTGAAAAGACAGCATCGGTTGATGAATTGGGCGGGACGATTACAGTCGGTAGTAATTATAAGTATTTTTAGAAACTAGCCCGATAGGGCGGATTTCGAATGTTTTCAGGAGTACGAGAGTACGAAACGGAATTTATCCGTACGTACGGAGCAATCCGTAGGTTTCTCTCAGTGAAAGGACATTTCATGAATACAAGCGGTATGAATTATGCCCCGGCAGCGATTCCGGCACCGGTGGTTAAAGCAGGTGAATTTATTTTTGCGGCGGTCGCATTGGATCACGGGCATATTTATGGCCAGTGTGAAGGGTTGATCGGGGCAGGCGGGATCCTTAAATGGGTTTATGACCCCGATGAAAAAAAGCTTGACCATTTTTGCCGGGCCTTTCCTGATGTGAAACGTGCCCGCAGTGAAGCCGAAATACTTGAGGATAAAGAAGTAAAATTAGTAACAGGCGCGGCGGTAACGAGTGAGCGTTGCGCGCTGGGGCTTAGAGTTATGGATGCCGGTAAGGATTATTTTACTGATAAAGCACCGCTTACTACTTTGGAACAATTGGCTTTAGCGCGGGAAGCAGTTATCCGCACCGGCAAGAAATACATGGTTTATTATAGTGAACGTTTGCATGTTGAAACGGCGGTTTTTGCCGGACAATTGATTGAGCAGGGCGCGATTGGCAAGGTATTGCAAGTCATTGGTTTGGGCCCGCACCGGCTTTCGGCCAAATCCCGTCCGGATTGGTTTTTTAAGAAAGAAAAGTATGGCGGTATCCTTTGTGATATAGGAAGTCACCAAATTGAGCAGATTTTATTTTATACCGGGGCAAAAGATGCTACGGTTGTTCGCAGTCAAATTGCTAACTACCATAACCCCGGATATCCTGAACTTGAAGATTTTGGTGATGCGATGCTAGTTACCGATAATGGGGCGACCGGATATTTTCGGGTTGACTGGTTTACACCCGACGGGTTGCAGATGTGGGGTGACGGGCGCAGCTTTATCCTCGGGACCGAAGGTTATATTGAGCAACGAAAGTATATGAACTTGGGAACCAAAGACGGTCCGGCGCATCTCTTCCTTGCTAATGGCAAAGAGGAAACACACTTTAACGTCTTTGGTAAGGTTGGTTATCCTTTTTTTGGTGAGTTGATTTTGGATTGTCTGCATCGTACCGAAAAGGCGATGACCCAGGAACATGCTTTTAAAGCAGCGGAGCTATGCGTTAGGGCGCAGATGCAGGCGGAGCGATTAGCGTTTTAGCATCATGGGAGATATAATTCCAAAAGCGGCCCTTGAGAAACGTCGTTACTAGGTTTCGTATTTAAGAAACCATATGTAACGCAACGTTTCTCACGGAGCGCAAGCGTGCCCAGCGCTGGAATTGATATCTACCATGATGCTAAAGCAAATAACTTTTAATCGCTTCCCGCAAAAACTCGGTACAGCCGTCCCCCAATTTGTCATAATTGGCGCGGAAACGTTCATCGGCAACATACATATTTGCAAGTCCGAGATGATATTCCCTGGTATATTGGGGATAAAAAACTTTTAGCCATTGTTTGTGCAATTCACAGGCTTTCTTTGCGGAATCAGAAGCCGGGTCGCCGGTTTCAAAAGCGACTTTTAGCATATCCTCAAACTCCAAGCGGATTCGTTCCCCTTCTTCATATTGTTCTTTCGTTAAACCCATTAATTTGGCGTTGGATTCATCGACGGTTTTGTTACCGTATTTTTCGCGGATTTCCGCGCCGTATTTTTCTTCATTTTCATTAATAAGGGCTTGCTTAAAACCTGCGAATTTTTCTTGGTCTGACATTTTTGCTTCTCCTTTCATAACGGTCATAGACTTTTTGACATTCATAATCAATTTGTCCAGCCGCTCTCTTTTTTGCTCAAGTGCCGTAAGATGGTTTGTAAATGCTTCCCCGCGGTCGAAATCGGCGGAAGAAAGCAATAAGCGGATATCCTCAAGGGAAAAATCCAGTTCCCGGTAAAATAATATCTGTTGTAAGGTATCCACTTGCTGCGCGCCATAAATTCGATATCCCGATGAAGCGGATCTAGCCGGCTTTAAAAGTCCGATTTCATCATAATAGCGTAAGGTACGGGTACTGACCCCTGACATCCTGGCAAGTTTGTTGATTGTGTATTCTATGGCCATGATGTTAGTATAAACCTTTACGTAACGTTAAAGTCAAGCGGTTTTTTAAATTTTTTGCAAAGAAAAGAAAAATTCTAGCTTTATTTCGCAACATTATTGAAGCAAATATGATTCCTATAACTCTATTCTGGTTGTCATAATATCGTTGACGAATCCAGTCAGATTTACCGACCCGGTCGGTCAATATCGCCAAACCCACCAACTACGCGAATCCACAATATATTATGCTTTGACCGATTATAATCCACAATATATTGTGTTTTGTGGTTGACATTTAGATTTAGGGATGATAGAATAAATGCAGTCGGTATTTTTTGTAATTATGTAAACTATTATAGTTATAATCAGCTAATAACGGAATGCCGGGAGAAAAGAGTCATGGAGGATTTAAGGAATGTTTCAAGTCGTAAAGAGGGATGGGGAAGTTACTGATTTCACTTTAACAAAAATAAATGATGCTATAATGAAAGCTTTTATCGCGACCGACAAAAAATATAATAATGATATCATTGATTTATTGGCGTTAAGGGTAACAGCCGATTTTCAGGACAAAGTAAGGGATGACGGCATTTCCGTTGAAGATATTCAGGATAGTGTGGAAAAGGTTCTCGAGCAAGCCGGATTTACGGAAGTGGCGAAAGCTTATATATTGTATCGTAAGCAGCGTGAAAAAATCCGTAATATGAAATCAACAATTCTTGATTACAAAGAGATTGTAAATAGTTATGTCCAATTGGACGACTGGCGGGTTAAAGAAAATTCGACGGTCAGTTATTCGGTTGGCGGTTTAATTTTGTCCAATTCCGGGGCTGTTACGGCTAATTACTGGCTTTCAGAGATATATGACAGCGAAATCGGTGATGCCCACCGGAATGCCGATATTCATATCCATGACTTGTCAATGCTGACCGGTTATTGTGCCGGATGGTCGCTTAAGCAATTGATTACCGATGGGCTTGGCGGAATCACCGGGAAAATCACCTCGGCGCCGGCATCACATCTTTCAGTCCTTTGCAACCAAATGGTCAACTTCCTTGGTATTATGCAAAACGAATGGGCCGGGGCCCAGGCTTTCTCCTCTTTTGATACATATCTTGCACCATTTGCCCGGGTTGACAATTTAACCTATCGAGAAGTAAAAAAATGTATTGAGGCATTTATTTATGGGGTAAATACGCCCAGCCGCTGGGGGACCCAGGCGCCGTTTACCAATATTACCCTTGACTGGACCGTACCTTCCGACTTGGCTGACCTTCCGGCGATTGTCGGCGGGAAAGAAATGGATTTCTATTACAAAGATTGCAAAAAAGAAATGGACATGATTAACAAAGCCTTCATCGAAACGATGATTGAAGGTGATGCCCATGGCCGCGGGTTCCAGTACCCGATTCCGACTTATTCGATTACCCGTGATTTTGACTGGTCTGATAATGAAAACAATCGTCTCTTATTTGAAATGACTGCCAAATACGGTACCCCTTATTTTTCCAATTATATCAATTCGGATATGGAACCAAGTGATGTCCGTAGTATGTGCTGTCGTTTGCGCCTTGATTTAAGGGAACTACGTAAAAAAACCGGCGGTTATTTTGGTTCCGGCGAAAGCACCGGGTCGATTGGGGTTGTGACAATTAATATGCCAAGGATTGCTTATCAAGCTTCGAACAAGGACGATTTTTATCGCCGCCTTAACCGGATGATGGATATTTCGGCCCGTTCGCTTCATGTGAAGCGGGAAGTTATTACCAAGCTGATGTCGGAAGGGCTTTATCCTTATACTCAAAAATATTTAGGCTCATTTGCCAATCACTTTTCAACGATTGGCTTGGTTGGAATGAGTGAAGCCGGCCTTAATGCAAACTGGCTGCGTTCAGATATGACCGACAAAAAAACGCAGGAATTTACCCGCGAAGTGCTTAATCATATGCGGACCCGTTTGTCAGATTATCAGGAAGAGTACGGCGACCTTTTCAATCTTGAGGCATCCCCGGCCGAAAGCACCTCTTACCGCCTTGCAAAACATGACCGCAAGAAATGGCCCGGCATCAAAACCGCCGGACTGCTTGAAGACGTTCCATATTATACTAATTCTTCGAATTTGCCGGTTGACTATACTAATGATATATTTGATGCCCTTGATATTCAGGATGCATTACAAACTCTTTATACTTCCGGGACGGTTTTCCATGCTTTCTTAGGTGAGAAATTGCCCGATTGGAAAGCGGCGGCATCATTAATCCGGACAATTGCGGAAAATTATCACTTGCCTTATTACTCACTTTCGCCGACTTATTCGATTTGCCAGGAACACGGTTACTTAGCAGGCGAGCAGAAAAAATGCCCGCATTGCCAGAAAAAATGTGAAGTATACAGCCGTATCACCGGTTATTACCGCCCGGTTCAAAATTGGAACGATGGAAAATTACAAGAATATCAAAACCGGGTTAATTATGAAACAGAGAAGTCACAATTAAAAAAACCGGTTACAAGTGTGGTGACTTTGTCGAGCAGCCATGATTTGGCGAATGAAGTTTTAGTGTCCGTTGAAAAACCGGAACATATCGCTTATCTTTTTACGACAAAAACTTGCCCGAATTGCAAGATAGCCAAGGAATATTTAAGCGGTATATCATATATGACAATTGATGCCGAAGAGAATATGGAACTTGCGGCTCGTTATGGGGTAATGCAGGCACCAACTTTAGTGGTTGTTGAAGGCGATGAGTTCAAAAAATATGTAAACGCAGTAAAAATTAAACAGTTTGTCGAGGAAACCCAATTAGTTTTGGCATAAAAATGTTGGAAATAAAAAACAAGTTATTTACATATGTTTACGGTTACAAAGAAAACAAAAATCTTAGGTACAGTTTTAATAATCTGACCCAAAGAATATATGGGTTTGATTTTGAGAAGTGGTATCAAAACGGTTATTGGCAAGATACGTATATTCCCCATTCTTTAGTGTTCGAAGATGCTATCGTAGCAAATTTGTCAGTGAGTATTATTAATTTTGAACTATTTGGCGAGAAAAGAAAATATCTTCAAATCGGAACAGTTATGACCGCTCCGGAGTTTCGCGGGATGGGGCTTAGCCGTTTTCTGATGGAAAAAATAATGACAGAGTGGAAAAATAAATGTGATTTGATTTATCTTTTTGCGAATGACAGCGTTCTTTCATTTTATCCGCAATTCGGTTTTAAAAAAGCTGATGAATATCAGTTATCACAAGAAGTAGAAAGCAAATTTCTACAAACTGAATACCGGCAAAAATCCACACGGCTGAACTATATCCAAAAACTCAATATGGATGATAACCGGAACCGGTTAACAATAATCGAAAAAATCAAGCGGGCAAAACCGCTTTCTCAACTTTTCATGACGGACAATATCGGACTGATTATGTTCTACTTAACGTCTTTTTTGAAGGACAATGTCTATTATATTGCGAAACATGACACCTACGTCATATTCGAAATTGATGGTGATGTCATCTACTTACAGGATGTTTTTGGTGGACATGAGGTTAGTCTGGATGATATAATCAGATGCTTGATTACCAAAGAAACCAAAAAAGTAAAACTGGGCTTCACACCGGAGTGTGAACAAGGTTTTGAAAAGAATCTGTTGCAGGAAGAAGATACGACCTTATTTGTTTTTGGTAAAGACGTAGAAAGATTTAGGGATAATAAAGTGATGTTCCCGATTTTATCACGTGCTTAGGTCAAGTAAGGCAGGTAAAAACATCTCGCAGTTGCCTTAGGCCGCCTTCTTCCCGAAAGAAAACTGAACGAATAAGCCGATTAGGCCGTAGCAACGGAGAGAGTTTATTACCTGACTTACGCGATGTTGCAGTAAAGGAGAGAAAAACACATGATAGACCTATTAATAGAAAAAATAAAACAAACATCCGCCCCCATCGTCGTTGGCCTTGACCCAATGATGAAATTCATTCCCGGGCATATCAAGAAAAACGCCTTTGCCGAATTTGGCGAAACCCTAACCGGGGCCGGGGAAGCGATTTGGCAATATAATAAAGCCATCATCGACCATATTTACGATTTGGTCCCGGCGGTTAAACCCCAGGCTGCCATGTATGAGCAGTTTGGCCTTGAGGGATTAAAGGCATTTTCGAAAACGGCGGCTTATTGTAAAGAAAAAGGCTTAATTGTAATTGGCGATGTCAAGCGCGGTGATATTGGTTCCACCTCGGAAGCTTATGCCATCGGCCATCTCGGCAAGGTAAAAGTGGGTAATAATTACTTTTACCCCTTTCAGGAAGATTTTATTACGGTGAACCCATATCTTGGTTCTGACGGAATTAAACCTTTCGTTGCGATAGCGAAAGAAGAAAACAAGGGCCTTTTTATCCTCGTGAAAACTTCGAACCCTTCGAGTGGTGAATTTCAAGACAAGCTAGTTGAAGAAAGGCCGCTTTATGAACTGGTTGCCGAAAAAGTTGTCGAGTGGGGCATTGACCATGTCGGTCAATATGGCTATGGTTATATCGGCGCGGTGGTTGGCGCAACTTACCCCGAGCAGGGTAAAAGGTTAAGGGAAATCATGCCGAAGGTCTTTATCCTCGTTCCCGGTTATGGGGCGCAAGGCGGAAAAGCAAGTGACCTCGCCCATTTCTTTAACCCCGATGGCCTTGGTGCAATTATTAATTCTTCGCGGGGGATTATTGCCGCTTATCAGGAAGAAAAGTATGCGGAGTTTGGTGAAGAGAGATTTGCGGAAGCTTCGCGGGCCGCAGTGATTGAGATGATAGAGGATATAAAAACGAAGATATTTTCTAAGTCGGTAAAAGACACCGATTAAGAAAAGCTAAAGCTTCGTTTAGGGAAGAATGGCTAAAGAAGGGCAGCATCGATTATTTAAAGGTTAATAAATTTTATCCTTTTAACCGGTAGCAAAGCAGAAAAGCAGGAGGAAACTATGTCAGAATTATTTAAAGACAAAATTAACAGCAAAACGATTCATGATTTTGCCGCATGTGTAAAGTCAGTTTATGCCCCTTTTCCCATTGATGAATTTGTTAATGCAGTGATGGATGAAACATGGGACAAGTTAGAATTAAAAGCCCGGGGACGTCAGATTTGCATAAATATGCGGAAGTTTTTGCCGGAGGGTTATGGGACAGCACTTAGTATTCTTGACGAAGTAATAAAAATAAATAACGATGGATTTTTCTGCCTCATCTTTCCGGACTTTGTAGAGGTTTATGGGCAAGATGAAGAAAATTGGGACTTATCGATAAATGCGTTGGAAAATTATACCAAATACGGCTCGTCGGAATTTGCCGTAAGGCCCTTTATCATCAATCATGAAGAGCGGATGATGGCTCAAATGTTTGAATGGTCAAAGAATGAAAACGAAGATGTCCGCCGGCTTTCCAGTGAAGGTTGCCGTCCGGTTTTACCCTGGGGACAGGCTTTGCCGAGCTTGAAAGCTGACCCAGCCCCTATTTTACCCATCCTTACGCAGTTGAAAACCGACTCGTCCCCATATGTACGAAAAAGTGTCGCGAACAATCTTAATGATATTTCGAAAACTAACCCTGATTTCGTTGTAAAACTCGCTAAGCAGTGGTATGGCGAAAGTGATTTGACAAACTGGATTATTAAACATGGCTGCCGGACTTTATTAAAAAAAGGCAACCGTGATATACTTGCCCTTTTTGGTTATGATGATGTTACTTCAGTAGAGGTAAGTGATTTTGCCGTGGCAACGCCAAAAGTTATAGTGGGCGATGATTTGACTTTCACATTTACGGTCCGGGTAAAAAAAGCGATGAAGGTAAGGCTTGAATTTGGAATTGATTATATGAAAGCAAGAGGGAAGAGAAGCAGAAAGATATTTCAAATCTCGGAATCAGCTTTTAAGGAAAATTCGCAAAAGGCTTATACGCGAAAACATTCATTTGCCGATGTCAGCGTAAGGAAGCATTATCCCGGCATTCATTCCGTGACATTGATTGTTAATGGGATGGAGCGGGGGACACTGGATTTTGAGGTAGAAGCAGGAGTTTAAAGTGGCTATTGAAATAAAAATAAAATACATCTCTGACGGAACGATGACGGAAAGTAAAGCATTATGAAAGGATAATATATGGAAAGTTACAAACAAGAATTTATTAATTTTATGATTGAAAGCAAGGTCCTTAAGTTCGGTGATTTTACTTTAAAGAGCGGGCGCAAATCCCCTTTCTTTATGAATGCCGGGGCTTATGTCACCGGCAGTCAGCTTAAGCGGCTTGGTGAATATTATGCCCGGGCAATTAAAGAAAATTTTGGCTTGGATTTTGATGTGCTTTTTGGCCCGGCATATAAGGGTATCCCGCTTGCGGTTGCTACGACAATGGCGATTAGTGAGCTTTATGGCAAGGAAATCCGTTATGCTGCCAATAGGAAAGAAGTAAAAGACCACGGTGATACCGGCATTCTTTTAGGCAGCAAGTTATCCGATGGTGACAGGGTTGTCATAATCGAAGATGTCACGACCTCGGGGCAATCTATTGCCGAGACTTATCCCATTCTCAAAGCGCAGGCAGATGTTACTGTCACTGGTTTAATCGTCTCACTTAACCGGATGGAGAGAGGAAGCCAAGCATCCCCCGGGAGTGGGGGCGGCCAATCTGCCCTTGCTGAAATAAAACAAAAATATGATATTGAAGCACGCGCAATTGTTAATATGGACGAAGTTATCAAATACTTGTATAACAAACCAATTGCTGGTACAATCTATATAGACGACACAATCAACAATGCCCTCATTGAATATTACAATCAGTATGGGGTTAAAGCATGAAGAAATTCTAAAGCTTGAAAGGCAAGGCCAAGCTTAATGCAGGTATTTTTTTAGAAGGAGGTTCGCATGGAAGAAAAAACTTACAAACTTATGAGCGGCACCGGCGCGGCCGGCATCACAATTGGGGTAGTCACCATCATTCTCGGCATAGCCGTTGGTGTCATCCTCATCATTGGCGGTGCCAAGCTGCTTGCCGGTAAATCGAAAATACTGTTTTAAAAGAACTTGATATATCTCGCGGGTTAGCATAAATGAGTAGAAAAGGCTATATATTCACAAACAAAGATAATGCCAAAAAAGGCATTATGGCAACTGTCCTGGGGGTTATCTCGATAACTACCTTGATTCTCATTATTCACTTTTCATTTTTGCGCAAAGGTGTAGTCCCGGAACGTTATGCTGCCGCGATGCTTATTACGGCCATTTTTTCCTTAACCGGAATTATTCTTGGCGTTATCGGTTTTTTTGAAAAAGAGAAATTTCATCTTTTTCCCGGAATCGGTTTAGCTTTAAATATGATTGCTATCGGTTTGATTGGCTTTATTATTTATTCAGGGACATAAGAACAAAATCTAAAGCTTCACAACGTGAAGAGATTTTCTAAATTTGCATTCATTGGAATGCAAACAAATAAAATCTAAAGCTTCACGTAAACAGGAGACCAAAATGGACAACAATCACTTTTTTACCCTTAGAAAAAAAATCACGCTACTAGGCGCTATCACAACTCCATATGGTGCTTATTTCAAAGGCGCTATTTCTTTTCTTAACACTGTCTTTGAGCAATATGATTTCGTAACCAGCGGGGAAATTTATAACGCTGATATTACGGAATTACGTAAGCGGAACAAAAACCTCTACACCGGAATTTTGCCGGAAAACTATGCAGGCAGTTACGCTGACCCTGCTTTTTCAGTTAAATCTTATGGCGATGATTTCGGCAAACTTTTTTCTTTCCTATCGGCTGAACTTCATAGCCTGATTACGTATGCCCACGAAAAACGCCCTGACCAAATGGTTATCCGGCTGGAATTATTCATGAAAATTTTCGAAGCTTTTGACAGTGCGGAAAAGGTTGAAAGAAAAACACCGGTTTATGAAGATATTGTCAAAATCTTAAGAGACTATGTCACCGAAAACCTGGAATTTGCCGCTTTAGAAAAAATGGTCAATCAGTTTACCACAAAAAATGACTTTGCCAACCGTATTATCATGGAAAGTGATTTAACTGATTTACGTTACCTTTATTATTTTGGCGAATATATCACGGAAAATGAGTTGGAGGTAGCAGCTCATCTTAATTCTCTGCCGGTTGAAAAAATAAAACTGATGGCCGATACTTTCACGGAAGGTTATCGGATTGGATTTGAAGTAATGGGCAAAGATATCAAGAAAAAAAAGACCGTGTCAATTCATTATGGACTTGGTTTTGAGCGGGTTATCCGGCAGGCAGTCGATAATTTTGCCGTTATGGGCCTAAATTCGATATTTTCGCGGATGACCCCTTCGGTTCTTGACGGGCGGAGTATTATCCGGACTGGTTATACCGGGGCTTATGCAAATAAACAGTATGATTTTGACCATAAAGATGATAATGCTTTGATTCTTGACCAAAATTTAGCCGATTTCCGGCTTTCAGTTATGGAAAAAGCTTTTCTGAAGATTAAAACGGAAGTAAATGATTTCGCCGGGCCGGCAAGGCTGGAGGTTTTTGGTGAAGTACCGCCGACACCGGCTTACAAAAATGAGGCGATTCGCCCATCTTCCGAACAGCAGAAACTGATGGTTGAATATATGAAAAAAGCAGGTGATATCACGAATCGTTTTATCCCCCGCGAAGAAATCAGTTATACTATTATGGCTTTGCCGACTCCGGAAATCGGCTCGCGTTTTGCCGAGATATTTGATGAGACGATTGCCTTAAATACACTTGATTACCATCTTTACCGTAAGGTTCAGCAAGCTATTATTGATACTTTGGATCAGGCGGAGTATGTGCAAATTACCGGGTGTGGTGCCAACAAAACCAATCTTATAGTTGCGATGAATGAGTTGGCTGACCCGGCAAGACAGACAAATTTTGAAAACTGTGTTGCTGATGTTAACATTCCGGTTGGTGAGGTTTTCACCTCGCCGAAGCTTAAAGGTACCAACGGGACATTGCATGTTACCCGCGTTTTCTTAGATAATTTGGAATATCAAGATTTGATTATCGAAGTAAAAGACGGGATGGTGACAGATTATGATTGTGCCAATTTTGCAGCAAAAGAAGAGAATCAAAAATTTATTAAAGAAAATGTCCTTTTTCATCATGACAGTTTGCCCGTCAGTGAATTTGCGATTGGGACAAATACTACTGCTTATATGGTCGGAAAAAAATATGATATTGCGGACCGGTTCCCCATTTTGATTGCCGAAAAAACCGGCCCGCATTTTGCTTTTGGCGATACTTGTTATGCCAAGTCTGAAGATGTTGCGGTTTTTAACCCCGACGGCAAAGAAATCGTTGCCCGCGACAATGAAATAACCCTTATGCGCAAAACAGATAAAAGCAAAGCATATTTTAACTGTCACACTGATATTACGATTCCATATGATGAACTTGGCGAGATAATTGTAAAAACAAAATCCGGCGCGGAAGTACCCATTTTTTCAGGCGGGCAATTTGTTTTACCCGGTTGTGAAGAGTTAAATAAATGGTAACGAAAAGTAGTTTTAAAATACTAATAACCATTTTATCTTGCCATGGCAAAAAAAATCTTGTAGAATAATACTTAGTAAATATAAAAAATAATGGAGGAAACAAAAAAATGGCAAAAGTAGGAATACTAATGGGAAGTGACTCAGACATGAGTGTAATGGCGAAAGCCGCGGATTTTTTAACTGATATGGGAATCGAATTTAATATTAATGTAATTTCGGCTCACCGTGATCCGGAGAAATTATTTACATATTTTAAGAATGCCCAAACAAACGGAACCAAAGTTATCATCGCCGGTGCCGGAATGTCCGCTCACTTACCTGGTGTATCAGCAGCCCTTTCATCAATGCCGGTTATCGGTGTCCCGATGTCAAACAGCTTAGGCGGGGCAGATGCCTTACATTCAATCGTTCAAATGCCTCCCGGAATCCCGGTAGCAACTGTTGCGATTAACGGTGCCCTTAATGCAGGGATCCTGGCAGCTCAGATTCTTGCTGTTGCTGATGAAGCTTTATTTGCGAAATTGGTTGAATACAAGAAAAACATGCGTGATGCTGTTGCTAAGAAAGACGACCGTCTGCAAGAAGTTGGTTACAAAAACTATTAAAACGCATCGCTCGGCAGCGATGCTTAAAGAGAGTGCTATATATTCTCAATGAAAAGATTTACGTAACAACAATTTCATATTAATAAAAGTCAGGAGTATTAGACCCGATGGATTACAAAGCTGCCGGTGTTGATATTGAAGCCGGATACAAGTCAGTTGAATTAATGAAAGACTATGTAAAAAGCACCCTCCGCCCCGAAGTCCTTGGAGGCTTCGGCGGCTTTTCGGGGGCTTTTTCTTTAAAGGCCATCCGTGAGATGGAAAACCCGGTCCTTGTTTCCGGTACCGACGGGGTCGGGACCAAGCTGAAAATTGCTTTTATCTTGGATAAACACGATACAGTCGGAATTGACTGCGTTGCAATGTGTGTTAATGATATTGCCTGCGCCGGCGGTGAACCCTTGTTTTTCCTTGATTATATCGCTTGCGGGCGCAACTTTCCGGAGAAAATTGCGAAAATCGTAAAAGGGATAGCCGACGGCTGCAAGATGGCCGGGGCGGCTTTAATCGGCGGGGAAACCGCTGAACACCCGGATATGATGCCGGAAGAAGAATACGACCTAGCCGGTTTCGCGGTTGGGGTAGTTGATGAAAAAGACCTTATTACCGGCGCGGATATCAAACCGGATGATGTAATTATTGGCCTTGCTTCGTCAGGTGTCCATAGTAATGGATTTTCCATCATCCGTAAAATTTTTGATATGACTGCTGAAAGCCTGAATACATATTATGATTGCCTTGGCAGAACGCTTGGCGAAACCTTGATGGAGCCAACAAAAATATATGTCAAAGCCCTGAAAAGTGTAACTGACAGCGGTGTCATTATTAAAGGCTGCAGCCACATTACCGGCGGCGGTTTTCATGAAAATATTCCGCGGATGTTACCTAAGGGAACAGGGGCGGAGATTGAAAAAGACAGTTATCCGGTCCCGCCGATTTTTGAGTTGATTAAGGAAGCCGGCGATATAAGTGAAAAGATGATGTACAATACCTACAATATGGGCTTAGGTATGGTTCTTGCAGTAAACAAAGATGATGCCGAAAAAACCATTCAAGCAATCGAAGAGGCTGGTGAAAAAGCCTATCTCGTTGGCCGGATTTGTTCCTGCGATGCTGAAAAAGACGAGGATAGGTTATGCCTGTAAATCAAGTCTGCCATCTTAGTGAGGTATTACCCACTACGATGAGGGTTTTAGTCTTAGTTTCCGGCGGGGGCACCAACTTACAGGCCATTATTGACGGAATCTTAAACGGCACAATTAGAAATAGTAAAATAACAGGTGTTATTTCAAACAACCGCCAGGCTTATGCTTTAGAAAGAGCCAAAAAATATGACATTCCGGCGGTTTGTATTTCACCGAAAGATTTTGATGACCGCGAAGAATTTCATCGTTCGTTATATGAGCAAATAGTATTAATGAATCCTGATTTAATTGTAACGAGCGGTTTTTTGGTAAAAGTCCCGGAAAATATTCTGACAAAGTACGCCGGAAAAATAATTAATATTCATCCGTCTTTGATTCCTTCTTTTTGCGGGGTTGGCTATTATGGTTTGACGGTTCATGAAAAAGCCCTTGAACGGGGGGTCAAAATCACCGGTGCAACGGTGCATTTCGTTGACGGGGGTATGGATACCGGCCCGATATTTTTACAAAAAGCGGTGGATGTTTTGCCGGATGATACCCCGGAAACCCTTCAAAAAAGAGTAATGGAAGAAGCAGAGTGGATTATTTTACCTAAGGCGATAGATTTACTTGCGAACCGTATGCAAAAGGCAGATAATATATGAAAATACTAGTTATCGGCGGCGGCGGCCGTGAACATGCGATAATTGCCGCGCTTGTTAAGAGCCCCAAAGTTGAAAAGATATATTGTGCACCCGGAAATGCCGGTATCGCCGGGATTGCCGAGTGTTATCCGGCTGATGTAATGGATTTTGCGAAAATCATGGAAATTGCGCAGGCTTTATCCCCTGACCTTATTATCGTCGGCCCTGATGACCCGTTGGTTGGCGGGTTGAGTGACATTCTTGCCGGTGCCGGGTTCCGTGTATTTGGCCCGACTAAAGCGGCCGCCCTATTAGAAGGCAGTAAAAGTTTCGCCAAAGATTTGATGAAAAAATACGGTATTCCAACAGCAGCTTATGAAACTTTTGATGTTGCGGAAAAAGCCTATGAATATTTAACAAGTGCCGAGTTCCCGCTGGTTCTGAAAGCCGACGGGCTGGCTCTTGGTAAAGGTGTTTTGATTTGCGAAAATATAACCGAAGCGACTGCCGGTGTTAAAGCAATTATGGAAGAAAAGCAGTTCGGCACGGCGGGGGACCGGCTGGTAATAGAAGAATTTATGACCGGCCGTGAAGTATCGGTATTATCCTTTGTTGACGGAAAGACGATTAAATTAATGACTTCGGCTCAAGACCACAAGCGCGCCGGAGATGGCGATAGCGGCTTGAATACCGGCGGGATGGGCACTTTTTCGCCAAGCCCTTTTTATACTGATGAAGTTGATGAATTTTGCCGGAAATATATTTATCAGGCAACAGTTGATGCAATGCAGGAAGAAGGCCGGGAATTTAAAGGAATCATCTTTTTCGGTTTAATGCTCACCGCTAAAGGGCCCCGGGTCCTTGAGTACAATGCCCGTTTCGGCGACCCGGAAACGCAGGTGGTTTTGCCACGTTTGGAAAATGATTTGGTAACAGTAATGGAAGCCTGTATTGATGGGCGGCTTTCTGAAATTGATTTGAAGTTTAGTGATAATGCTGCGGTTTGTGTTGTGCTTGCATCGCAGGGTTATCCATTACAATATGAAAAAGGCCTGCCAATCAGCGGCCTTGAAAATTTTAACGAAAAAGATGACTATTTTTGCTTCCATGCCGGTACCGGCAGCCTAAATGACACGATTGTCACAAATGGCGGAAGGGTCCTTGGGGTTACAGCTCTTGGCGAAAACTTGAATGAGGCACGAAAGAAAGCTTATCAGGCGACAGAATGGGTACATTTTGCCAACAAATATAAACGGAATGATATCGGAAAAGCAATCGAAAATGAGTGCTAATGTTGAAAGAAATTCTTTCAATGCCTGAATGTAGTTCAGGTTTTGATTTCAAGTCTGCCAATAGCGGACAGGGGTAAAAAATGAGGAGATTAGTTAATTTACTGGAATTAAACCGCCCTACCAACTGCTCTTTATGCGAAGGGGTCATGGTTTTTAAAGGGTTGGGGCAGTTCAAATGCGAGGATTGCGGCAACAAAGAATATGATGATTATGGCAAGGCCCGCAATTATATCGAAGTACAGCCGGGGGCAAATGTTTATCAAATTTCTGAAGCAACCGGTGTATCACGAAAAGCGATTAACAATATGGTCAAAGAGGGGCGTTTTGAAATCACGAGGGACTCAAAAACTTTTTTAACTTGCGAAGTCTGCGGGGTTAGTATCCGTTCCGGCCGGGCTTGCAAAAACTGCGAAGCCGCATATCACAAAGCTTATGAAGAGGATGTCCGCAGGACGAATATTAAGGGCGGTTTTGGCAAAGCCGAGCGAACGGATGATGCTGAAGGAAGTAAACGTTTCAGACGTGAACAATAGACAAAGTAATAGATACCAAAAAGGAGTACAATGATGAACAAAGTAATTAGGAAAATACTGATTCTTGCGGTTGCTGTCGCCGGGTTATGGGCAGGGGCAATTACCGCTTATGCCGCCGAATTTCACTTAACTAATGATAATGTAAATGTCCGTGCGGAAGCAAGCACAAGCAGTGCATCAGTTGGCAGTGTTAACCGGGGTAATTCATTTACAATTGAAGGGGAAGTCACCGACTCGGCGAACAATGTCTGGTATAGAGTCAGGGTTTCGGGTGATACTTTTGGATATATTAGATCAGATTTGGGAAGAGTTACCGGCAGCCTTGATGGTGGTGCCGCCGGAGAAGCTGACCCGATTCCCCACCGTGAAGCAACAGTCAGTCAGTCGAGTGTCCGGGTCCGCAGCGGCCCGTCTACCAATCATGGTGAGGTTGCATCAATCCAAAGAGGCACCAACCTTGTTCTAATCGGCGAAACCACTGATTCTTCCGGCCGGTTATGGTATCAAATGACAGCTAATGTCAGCGGTGACGAAATCATCGGCTTTGTTCGTTCGGACTTGATAACGGTTGGCGATCTGATTGAGACTGATGATGGTTTTTTTGATGAAGGTTATGATGATTATTATGATGAAGGAAACGATAGCAGTGTAGCAGATACCAGCCCCAGCCTTAATGAACAGCTCAATTTTGAAATAAGATATGTCCAGAATGACGTTGGCGGTTTTGATTATTTTCTTTATGACCGTTTACAAGGGACACAATGGAAAGTAGAAGAATTTCTCGAACTTATTAGTGTCGCCGAAACTAATGAAAGGCTTTATGGCGAGCAAAGTGACCGGCAAAAAACAATTATTATTATTTTGGCAGTTGTGATAATTGTTTTAGCTTTAGTTTTAACCGTTCTTATCTTCAAAATCCGCGATTTGCATGAAGATGCTGAAATGGATTTGCGTTCTTTCCGCCCTGATGAAGGCGGGAGGGCCAGAGGCGGGCCGGTCAAAAAGAGCGGAAGCCGCCCTGCGGAGGGCCGCCCGTCCGGTAATCGCCCGGTCAAACGTTCCCCGGAACGTTCATATGACAATGAAGATTCTGACCGGGGGCCGGTGCCGAATCGTAAAGGGCAGGGAAATGCCCGTCCCCGCCGCTCTGAAGACGGTGAGCTTAGAGCAGCGGAACGAGAAGAATCCCGCCGTGATGAACCCCGCCGGGAAAACAAAGGGCCCCGCCCCGAGCGGAAGGCCGCCAATAACGCTGCGGAATCAACAGCCAAACCCAATATGACAGCAAGAACCGCAGAAACATCAAAGCGTAATGAAATAACAGATAAATCAACCCGGGTGAATGAAAAACCGGCGGTAAAACCGGCACCAGCCCGGAAAACGCAAAATTTCTTAACCGATGATGATGAATTTGATTTTGAATTTTTGAATATTGACGAGTAGAAAGGCAAAAGTAGTGTATTCTGAATTTACCGAAAAAGCAAAAAAAGTTTTTACACTATCAGAAAAAATCGCCGCCCGGATGCGGGTTGGTTATGTCGGTACCGAACATATTTTATTAGGGTTACTTAAAGAAGGCAGCGGCGTTGCTGCCAGGGTTTTACTTGATAATGGTGTGGATGAAACGAAGGTCTTCGAAATGATCCGGGAACTGATTGCCCCTGAATCAATGGTTGCGACTGTCTCAAAAGATGGTTATTCACCACGGGCAATAAAGGTTATTGAAGAAGCCCGGGCGCAAGCTGAACGTTTTAATTCAGACCAGATTGGGACAGAGCATCTTTTATTAGCGATTATAAAAGAAGGGGAAAATGTTGCAGTCCGGCTCCTTAATACAATGAACATCTCGGTTCAGAAAATTTATGTCGATACCTTGATTTCCATCGGCGAAGATGCATCCCAATACAAAGAAGACCTCTTCAAAAAATCAAATAAGAAAAAAGGCGGCACGATTCTTGACCAATATAGCCGTGACCTTACTGCTTTAGCCGCCGCTGGCAAACTTGACCCAATCATCGGGCGGGAAGAGGAAATACAACGGGTTATCCAAATCCTTAGCCGCCGGACAAAAAACAATCCTTGTTTAATTGGTGAGTCAGGTGTGGGGAAAACAGCGGTAGTTGAAGGGCTTGCTTTGCGGATTACCAGCGGTGATGTCCCTTTTACCGTGGAAAAAAAGCGTGTCCTTACTTTGGACTTGTCAGGGATGGTCGCCGGAAGCAAATATCGCGGGGAATTTGAAGAGCGGATTAAAAAAGTTATCAAAGAGGTAATAGATGACGGCAATGTCATTTTATTCTTAGATGAAATGCACACAATTATCGGGGCCGGCGGCGCTGAAGGGGCAATTGATGCTTCGAACATTTTGAAACCGTCATTAGCCCGTGGTGAACTGCAAATGATTGGGGCGACAACTATTACCGAATATCGCAAATATGTTGAACGTGATGCCGCGTTGGAACGCCGTTTCCAGCCGGTAAATGTCAATGAGCCGAATGCGGCGGAAGCTATCCGTATTCTAAAAGGGATTGCCTTCAAATATGAAGAACACCACCGTACGGTGATTACTGATGATGCTATTGAAGCGGCGGTATTACTTTCCGAACGTTATATCAATGACCGCAATTTGCCGGATAAAGCAATTGATTTAATTGATGAAGCCGCAAGTGCCGTACGCCTTAGGATGACTTCCATTCCGGAACCGATGAAAAAATTGTCGGCGGAAATTGTCACAATGGATAAGCAAATCGAAAATAATTTAAAATTAGGGAATTTTGACCAGGTCAAAGAAGCTGTTACCAATCAGAAAATCCTGATTAAAAAATATGAAAAGCAAAAAGAGCGCCTTGAGAAAAAACGCGCCCTGGAACCAAATGTAGTTGACGAAAATGTTATTGCCGAAGTTGCAAGTATCTGGACGAAAATTCCGGTGAAAAAGTTGGCGGAAAAAGAAAGCGAGCGTTTGCTGAAACTGGAAAGTATTTTGCATAAACGTGTTATCGGGCAAAAAGAAGCTGTTTCGGCGGTCTCACGGGCAATGCGCCGCGGCCGGGTTGGTTTGCAAGACCCGAACCGCCCGATTGGTTCATTTTTGTTCCTCGGCCCGACCGGTGTCGGCAAAACAGAATTATCAAAAGCTTTAGCCGAAGCGATGTTTGGCAATGAAAGCGCTTTGATTAGGGTTGATATGTCGGAATATATGGAAGGCCATTCGGTTTCCAAAATGATTGGTTCACCGCCCGGATATGTCGGTTTTGACGACGGCGGGCAATTAAGTGAAAAAATCCGCCGCAACCCTTATTCCGTGGTACTATTTGACGAAATCGAAAAAGCGCATCCGGATGTCTTTAATATTTTGCTGCAAGTATTGGATGACGGCCATATTACCGATTCCAAAGGGCGCAAAGTCAGCTTTAAAAACGCGATTTTGATTATGACTTCGAATGCCGGTGCCCAGCGGATTGTTCAGCCGAAGAATTTGGGCTTTAATTCCAGCTCAAACAAAGAGCAGGATTATGACAAAATGAAGAAAAATGTCATGGAGGAAGTGAAAAAGATTTTCAAACCGGAGTTTATTAACCGGATTGACGAAATCATGGTATTTCATCCTTTGGACAAAGATAATATGACCCAAATAACTACTTTACTTGCCGATAATATTATTAACCGCTGTAAGGAACAGATGAATATCCGTTTTAGTATCAGTCCGGCGCTTAAGTCTCATATCGTGGAAAAATATTCCGATGTCAAAATGGGCGCAAGGCCATTAAAGCGGGCTTTGCAGACCGTAGTTGAGGACAAATTAGCCGAAGAAATTTTGGGCGGAAAAGTAAAGGCCGGCGACGATGTAAAAGCTGGTTTTCAAAAAGGCGAAGTGATATTTGAACTAAAAAAGTAAATTATAATTTTTATACCTTAATGGAGGAGAATCTATGTCAAAGAAGCTATTATGTGCCGGGGATGACGGAAAGATTAGTTTTGGGGACCATACGCTGGAAAGTAAAGCAAAACTTGATGATTTTGAGTACGGAGGAAATATCTGGAAAGTGAAAACTTTTAAGACGATGACCAAATTGGAAAAAAACGGGATGTTTGTCTATGAATCAGTCCCGGGTACCAGTGTTTATGACTTTCATGAAGCGGAAGAAGGTTTATCATTTACGGTCGAGGGGGCTGAAGATGCCCAGATTACCGCTGAACTGGCGGAAGACACCGAATACGAAGTTTTCATCGCTAATGAAAGTATTGGTACGATGAAAACGAACCTTAGCGGGAAATTGACTCTTTCGGTTGAACTCGCCGGGGCTGGCCATGTTCCGGTTAGAATCGTAAAGTAAATTATAATGAGAGTAAATGTATTATCTGTTTACTCTCATTTTTTTTGCATTTCTATGATTAGTAGATATATAAGTATGGAAAGGTAATTTTAAAGATGGCGAAAAAAGATACTATATTCTTCTGCCAAAGTTGCGGTAATGAATCCGGCAAATGGCTGGGGCAATGCCCCGGTTGCCGAGAGTGGAATACCTTTGTTGAAGAAAAGGTAGTAAAAGGGAAAAATACCTCCGCAAGAAGCAATAATGCCGCTTTAGTAAATTCGGGCAAACCGACAGCGCTGTCAGAAGTGGCAATTGAAAATGAGGAGCGGGTTAAAACAAGGATTGAAGAGCTTGACCGTGTCCTGGGCGGGGGGCTTGTCCCCGGTTCATTAATCCTCGTTGGCGGTGATCCTGGAATAGGTAAATCAACCCTATTATTGCAGGTCTGTCAACGATTGACTAATGAGGTCAAAGATGTTTTGTACATATCAGGTGAAGAGTCGCTTAGGCAAATAAAAATTCGTGCCGACCGTGTTGGTCAATTTGCGGAATCCTTAAAAATCCTATGTGAAACCAATCTAAGTATTATTGAAGAAATTATGCGCAAAACGAAACCGCATATCGTTGTAATCGATTCAATTCAAACAATGTATTGTGAAGATGTAACATCGGCGCCGGGCAGCGTTTCGCAAGTACGGGAATCAACAGCCCTGCTTTTGCAATTAGCAAAAGGGCTGGGGATTACGATCTTTATCGTCGGGCATGTCACCAAGGAGGGGACCGTTGCCGGGCCGCGGGTGCTTGAGCATATGGTTGATACAGTACTTTATTTCGAGGGCGACCGCCACGCCGCCTACCGGATTTTACGGGGTGTCAAGAATCGTTTTGGTTCTACTAATGAAATCGGTGTTTTTGAAATGCAAAGTATTGGTTTGGTTGAAGTGCCGAACCCTTCTGAATACATGCTTTCCGGAAAACCGCAAGGGGCCAGCGGTTCGGTAGTTGCGTGTCTTATGGAAGGCACCAGGCCGATTTTGATAGAGATTCAGGCTTTGGTTTATCAAAGTAATTTCGGAATGCCAAGGCGGCAGGCAACCGGTACTGACTTTAACCGGGTAAATCTTTTGATGGCGGTATTGGAAAAACGTTTAGGTTTGCAAATGGCATCATGTGATGCTTATGTTAATCTGGCCGGTGGCCTGAAGATAGCCGAACCGGCGCTTGATCTCGGGATTGTAATGGCGATTGCATCAAGCTTCAAAAACCGGGTGGTTGATGATAAGATAATCGTTTTCGGCGAAGTTGGTTTGAGTGGTGAAGTCCGTTCGGTAAGTATGCCGGCTCTGCGGGTAAAAGAAGCCGCTAAGCTGGGTTTTACGACTTGTATTTTACCGGAGGTATGTATTAAGGCTTGTGGTGATGAAATGAAAGATTTAAAGGGGATGAAGCTGATTGGGGTTAAGTCGGTTAGGGATGCGATAGACTTGATATAATACCCCTGTTATTACTCACAATCAGTTACGTTCGTGTGTGACATCTCTGCACTTTACCGAAAAACACGTTTTCACTCGCAGTAAAACGTCACGTTACATACGGTTTCTTTAATACGAAACCTAGTAACGACGTTTTCCAACGGTTTTTCTTGTAAAGTCAGAATGCCACTCACGACTAATTAAGGTGACCGTGAATAGTATCAATACACTCATTAAACTTCGCAAACCGTTTCAAACAGCCATCAACAACCCCTTGCAATTTCTTCGTCGGTTTCACGCCCTCTTCATACCAGATATTTTTCACGGTCATGATTCCCGCTTTCCGGTCGCAGACTACTTCAACACGCCCGATAAAACGCTCACCATATAAAAGCGGCAGGACATAAGCACCATATTTGCGCTTAGCCGGCGGGGTATAGATTTCCCAGGCAAATTCAAAACCAAACAAAGCTTTAATCAATTTCCGGTCCCACATAAATGGGTCAAGGACAGCAATTAATTCACAGCGAGGTTTTACATTTGTTGATACAGCGCCATTTAGCACCGCTTCAATCAGGGGCATATCTTCGGTACGAAAATAAAATGGGTTCCGGTGGCCATCAATAATAACAGGTGTTATTTTATTCTCACTTACTAAAACTTCAAAAACCATATTGCGGTTTGCCGTATCCAAACCTCTGATATTTAACCAGGCATCAGACGGACGGTTCCATAATAATCCAATCGCGCCGATGCGCCGTAATATCCGCCATTTAAAGTGTTCAAAATCATTAGTGATCGGGTCGGGGGCGTTTAGTATTTCGGCAGGGATATACTTTTCTGCTAAATCATAATATTTCCGTGAGCCTTTGCGCCGGTGGATAATCAGCTCACCGGTTGAGTAAAGCTGCTCAAGTACTGCCCGCGAAGCTTTAGTCAAGCCATGCCAATTGCCGCTCCAATGGATAGCGGACTGCCAATGGATTTCCCCCGCAAGCGGAAGGTCGTCGGAACTGACCGGCCCATTTTCTGCAATATAAGCTTTTGCCTCATTTTCGAGGGCCTTGAGCCCGTCAAAGCGCAGCCCGCTATGATAGGCAGTAAGGCGGAAACGTTCAAAGTATGGCCAGTCGGCGGTCGGAATAATAGCAAGTTGTTTGTCAAGATAATCAAAAAGCAACCGGTCCTGATAAAGCAGTTCAAAAAACATCTTTTTGGTAAAGCCTTTAATCCGTGACTGTAAAGTGATTTCGGCATTTTTGCCGCATAAATCAACCGGGTCGAACTGTAGGCAGCCTGCTTGCCTGACATAGTCAAACGCCCCTTGCTTATTAACGAACTTGTACTCGCCGATTAAACCCTGTTTTAAAAGCAAAAACTGACGTGCTTGTTGATTGGTTAAGTTAATCATAAGCTAATTATAGAACGTCAGTTCGCTTTTGTCAAGGTGAAAAGTATATTTATTGGCCTTTATTGTCGTAAATAAATTAGATTATTCCTGGGCATATTCCTTTTTTAATGATAGAGTCATTTATACTTATACGTCAAGCCGTGCAACGACATAATCGCATATATTGTTGACTTTTGCATTAATCACAGTTAAACTTCAGGTAAGGTGATAGCGAATGAAAGTACAGTTTTCCGAAAATGAAGTGAAAATAATGCAGACTTGTCTTGACCGGTGGGGCATGAACGCCCAAGCCGGACAGACAATAGAAGAGTGCGCGGAATTGATTGTTGCGCTGCAAAAATATGTGAACCGGACACCACAGCCGGGAATGCTTGAGAATGTATTGGATGAAATCGCTGATGTAGAGATGATGTTGGCGCAGATGCGATTTGCCCTTGGCATTGACGATGGTATGCTCCGTAAGCGGATTGAATATAAATTTGAACGGTTAAGTCAATATTTATTGAGGGATGAGGTGTGATGGTTATGAAAGAAAAAAACCTTATTACAGCGGAACAAATGCAAAAAGCCCTTTCTGTTTGTTATGAAAAGGCATTAAATGGTTTACCCACAAGCAAAGGTGTAATAGAATTTGCCAACGAATATAGTTCAAAATATGATACTCCCCAACTCGCAGCAAATAAAATGGTTGCAAATCAAATTCTTAAATGCGGGACATCTGGTTTTATAACGGGGTTAGGCGGGTTGCTTACTCTTCCTGTTGCCATTCCGGTTAACATTGCCAGTGTTCTTTATATACATATGCGGATGATTGCGGCGATTGCATATTTAGGGGGGTACAATCCGCATGACGATGCTGTTCAAACAATGGTTTATTTATGTTTAACAGGAAATGCGGCGGCTGATATTGTCAAACGAGTTGGAATAAAAGCAAGTAATAGGGCCGCCTTAAATGCACTTAAAAAATTACCGGGGAAAGTTCTTATTGATATTAATACAAAGGTTGGAATGAGATTATTCACTAAATTTGGGGAAAAAGGTGTAATTAATCTGGTAAAAGCGGTACCGATTGCCGGAGGTTTAGTAAGTGCCGGGTTTGATGCTGTATCTACCCGGCTAATTGCAAAACAAGCAATAAAAACATTTATTGAAAATCCATATACACCTGATACAGCGGTAGTGTTTTATTCTTATAGCGGTAAAACAAGAATTATAGCAGGTGAACTTGCTGCCGCAGAAGCTGCTGACATTATTGAGATTAAAGACTTCAAATATCCCGGCAAATTAAAAGCATATACCCTTGGAATTGTCGCTTCGATAAGGAAAAAAGCATGGCCGATACAACCACTTGATGCAAATCTCGCTATTTACAATCGTCTTATTTTGCTTTCGCCCATTTGGGCGGGCAATCCACCGCCGCCTTTTAACGCAATTTTGGAATATTTACCGGCGGGTAAAAAAATATCAATTAAAATGGTTTCGATGAGCGGAAAGAGTAATTGTAAAGACTGGCTGGAGGCAGCAATTAAAAATAATGGCTGCATTTTAGAGAGTTTTGAGGATATTAAAGTGCCTTAAAGCAGGGGATGAGGGATTCGAACCCCCGTGAACGGTTTTGGAGACCGTCATACTGCCGCTGTATGAATCCCCTGGACGGATACGAAGTTCATTATAGCTTACTAGTTTGCTGCTGTCAACGCAAATTTTCTAATAGTTCAGCAATCCGCTCGATTTTGTTACTGTTCAGGGCAAGCCGTAAACAGCAACAAATGTGCACACAAATCGCAAAAACGCGATTTGGCGCTATCACAACTCGGGATTTTGCGCAAAATACGCGCAAAACACCTCGCGGAATAGTGACGTCTGAACA
>Ga0131853_10001549_pt1 | contig 41073 bp, 39 predicted proteins | sample TergutLab28metaG_FD_92764 | JGI IMG/M metagenome (GOLD analysis project Ga0131853, IMG submission 92764) | Labiotermes labralis P1 segment gut microbial communities from Petit-Saut dam, French Guiana - Lab288 P1 (version 2) (version 2) | ecosystem: Host-associated > Arthropoda: Insects >...
ATCGAACTTCGATCATATCCGCACAATTTACGGGAAAGCGCCGCAAATTGTGCGGATAACCTGAAAAATGCTTCGCATTTTCAGCCGCTTACGCGGCTGGTTCGACTTCGTCGAACTCAGGTTTATTAAAATACCCAGGCTCTAAGGAATCCCCTTCACCCTGGGTATTTTCCTGTAAAATACCGGTTCTTGTTCAATGGTGAGTCAACCGCAACCGGCAAACACATCGAAGCGAGGCGTTAAAATTGTTATACATCGAAACGAACAGCAAGGACGCGGCTTTTTACTTTTCAGCCGAAGAATACCTGATGCGTCACTTTGAGCCTGATGTACCTATTATGATGATATGGCAGACGGAGAAATGCGTAATGCTGGGTAATTATCAAGTTGCGGACGCGGAAGTTAACATAAGCTACGCGCGTAAGGAAGAAATGCAGCTTGTAAGACGCCCCAGCGGAGGCGGTACAATTTTTACGGATTCAGGGACTGTTCTGTACACCCTGATACTGCCTAGCGCAGACAGGCAGTACGCGACCGAGGCCGCTAGAAAGGAATTTGCCGATTCCTTAACGGGCGCGCTGAACAGCATGGGTATTCCCGCTAAATTTGAGGGCCGAAACGATATTGTCGTCGATGGAAAAAAAGTCTCCGGGATAGCCCAGCACGCCAAGAATAGCCGCCTGTGCACGCACGGCTCAATTTTGTATAACACAGATTTAGACATGCTGGCACAAGTACTTAATGTAGACGCCGCAAAAATCCAATCAAAAGCAATACGGTCGGTACGCAGCAGGGTAACAAATATCAAGGAATATATGGGGCAGCCTTTCTCAACCTTTTTGAGCCTGTTAAAGCGTAATTTATTAGAAGACCGGAACATCCAGAATTACTCACTTGCCGACAATGAACTCAGAAAAGTCGAAGAAATCTATCATGAAAAATACGGGAACCCCGCCTGGACTTTTGAAAAATCGCCGCGGTTTTCATTTCATAACAGCATACGCTTCACGGAAGGAAAAGTGGAAGTATATCTGGATATTGTGGAAGGCTCCGTGGCTTCCTGTTCGATACGCGGGGACTTCCTGGGAACTGTTCCAATCCGCGGCCTGGAAGAGCAGTTGGAGAAAATAACATTCCAATATCAAACAATGCACGATGCCTTGGACAGAATAACGCTTGCGCCATACCTGGGAGGCATTACAAAGGATCAATTGCTGTCCTGCATGTTTAATTAACCGGAAAGGTGGCGGCCAATGAACAAGAAGCCGGAATGGCTGCGAATTCCTTTTGCCGAGAATCCAAACAGGAAGCTTGTTGAAGAAATTCTTAAAAAGCTCAACCTGAATACAGTCTGCCATGAAGCTAACTGTCCAAACTACATTGAGTGCTTTTCGTGCAAAACCGCTACATTTATGATATTAGGGACGAATTGTACCCGTGATTGCCGTTTTTGTAATGTCAGCAACGGGCCTCCGCAGCCGGTTGACCCGCATGAGCCTGAAATGATCGCGCAAGCGGTAAAAGAACTTGGACTCGAATACGCAGTGATTACTTCAGTGACCCGCGACGACCTAAATGACGGCGGCGCGGAACATTTCGCGAGAGTAATCCGAGCCATAAAAAAAACTTCCCCAACAGCTGCGGTAGAAGTATTAATACCAGACTTAGGCGGAAATGTTGAAGCCCTAAAAATTATTACAGACAGCCTTCCAGACGTTATCAGCCATAACATGGAAACCGTCGCGCCACTATATCAACAAGTGCGGCCTCAGGCACAGTATCAGCGCTCACTGGATGTTTTGGAAAACATAAAGAAGCTCAACCCCAAAATTCGCTCAAAGACCGGAATAATGCTTGGCTTGGGGGAGGCAGAGGAAGAAGTTTTCATGTTGTTCGACGACTTGCGAAGTGTCGGATGTGAACTATTGACGATTGGACAGTATCTTGCTCCTTCAAAAGAACACTTCCCGATTCAAGAGTATATACACCCCGATCAATTTGAACAGTACGGCGAAGCGGCAAGGCGCAAAGGCTTTGACTTCGTCGCCTCCGCCCCGTTTGTACGCAGTTCCTACCGTGCCGGAGATGCTATAAGAACAGGCCGGAAACTATAGCCGCAATTATAAGCACACCGGTCAACGCGTATACCGCGATTGTCATTTTGTTAGAATTGGTCAGCATGGCGATATTATCATAGTTTTTCTTACAGTTGACACACGCCTTAACCGCTATAGGGGCTGTTAAAATTATAAGCAGCAACAAGAAATTCCCCGAATAGATTATAGCCGGTAATATGGAAGCATAGGCTAGAAAAAACAAACCACCGTGCAAATAAACGGCTTTAGGCTTTCCCAGCAGCACTACCAGGTTTTTCTTGCCTGCCTTAGTATCCGCCTCATAATCGGGGAATTCATTTATTACCAAGACATTGGAGATTAAAAACCCAAGCGGGAGTGACAGCAATAATGGCTGCAACGAGTACTGCTCCGCTATAAGAGTGTACGTCCCAAGCAAGATCAGCGGGCCGTATACAATACCTACGGCCAATTCGCCAAGGCCGCGGTAACATAGCTTGAAAGGCGGCAATGTATAGCAAATCGATATGGCGATTCCAATGATACCGATCCAAAATATCAAAAAAGTCTTAAAGAATGCCATAACCAGTCCGGCGGCGATTGCCAGGCCGAATGTAACCACGCCGATACAGATGACTTCCTTGCCGCTCAAAATGCCGGAGGGAAGGACTCTTCTTCCGCCTGAAAACGGCGTTAGATGCTCTTCGTCTACAAATCGGTCTGTTCCGCTCAGATAATCAAAATATTCGTTTACCGTATTCTTCCCGGTTTCAATAAGTATTACCGCGACAGTAGCAAGAAGAAACCATAACAGGTCATATGCGGTTACGCTCCCATTCGTTTGGAGAGCAGCCGCAAAACCCACCGTCATGGGAACTATGGAAGCCACCAAGGTTGGCACAGCCATTAACATAACAATAGCTTTACTAATACGCTTCAAAGTGAGTACCCCTACATGCTCTGCAAATAATTTTTTTCGATCTCGATAAAGCCTTGCAAGATCATCAGCCAGCCTCTATAGAAATCTGTCCCCGCGTGACGCGCGGCTTCCTCGGCATAGGAACAAACCCAATTCCCAAGATGCTCTTCCAAAAACTCTTTCTGCAACGAGAGCAGGAAACCCGCTTGAGCCGGTTCCGTCGCTATACGATTCGATAAAACGCGCATAAAATCAAGCTCGACGCAAAAAAAGTCGGGGCTCTCCTTGGAGATGGCCGGCACGAACCCCGCCTTTCTGTAAGCGTTTGTGATGCGCCTCAGGGAAGCCGTCGACTTGGCTCCTTGCAGGTACTGGCCCTCGTATGGCGCTCTAAACCCCGCGTTATGCGGAACCCGGATCAGCTTTGTTCTGTCTACGGCAAGATTCTCTAATTGCGCACCATGGTCGCCGGCGCTGTTGGCTTGCAAGTAGCTCGATATATGACCTATCCCTTTTGTTATAAGCGGGTATTGCAGCTTTTTGTGCTGCGACAGGAACTCCTGAAGCTCATCGGAATAAATATAAGCCCGGAACTCTTCGTCAGGAAGGCACATGAAGATATTTATAAATGTTTGGTATATCTGTCCCCTTTTCGCGCTCATGGCTGCAATGTCTTTATTCATGCGTGAACCTCCTATAGCGAAGTTGTTCGCGTTTCGTTGTCTAAAACCACTTAAACTGTACCAACTTTTACATTGTGACAGTTTTAGACAACTTGAAAGCACGAAGTTGTTCGCGTTTCGTTATCTGGAACCACTTGGGGATGTACAAACTTTTACATTGTGAAGGTTTTAGACAACATGAAATCACGAATTTAATAGGCGTATAATAAACGGCAGTATGTATGTTCTTACTATAATTACGGCGTAAGTGGCGGCAACGACAAAGCTGACCCCTGCAATCATGTTGCCGACTTCCGAAAACGACGGCCTATAAGGTTTTACCCTGTCATACATGCTGTAGGGAAGGGGTAGCGCCGACCCTTTCTGAAAACTCATGACCATTTCAAATTTTTCAAAAGTCACCGCGGCTATAACCAGCACGCATATTGCCGCCTCCGCAATCCACAGGTCGTTTATGATTATTCCGCGCCCCGCCAGGAATATCAGGACTATGAACGACATTCCGATGAATATCAAGTTATGAGGCTTCTGCCCCGCAAATGAAGAGCCCACAATACAGCCGACTTGAATAGCAAAGACTATAATAGTTATGACAAGCAATGAGCTTAAAAGTATTCCTCTGTACTCAGTAGAAAGCGCGAGTATGGACACTGCCGCCGTTCCGGCCCAGATGCTGCTTGATACCGTAACAAGGGCGTCAAACGATTTTACACGATGAGCGGAACGGCTGGTCAGCATAAACATCATAACATGCGCGAGCAGGCAAACCACAACGAAGAACAAGGACGCGTACGCCCACAACCGCAATAATTCATATATGTTCATGAAAATTCCAAACATGAATATAAAGCTAAGGGCGGCTAACGAAGCTACGCAAAGGAAGTCTATCGTTAACGGCGACGACAAATTTCTGCCCGTTATGATTTTGTATACGCGAAACGGCCTTCCCAGGTCGGCGCCCATAAGCATCATGGCGCTAAGCAGGCAAGAAAAAGCGACAGCGGCCGCAAGCTCAAATACTTCCACAGGGTACTCTACGCCGAAAATAATAAATGCAGATATGACCGCAAGAATCCCACCCGCGACAGATGACAGGACGAAAAAGCCCTGTATGTTAAGTCCCCAGACGTATCTGTCATTCAAGTTCGTCTTAGCAAGCCCAAAAGCCACGTGATGAAGCACTGTGAACACGCTGGCCGCAAAAATCAAGGCGGATATCGCAAAAGCAATCCAATGAAATATCGACATAATTCCTAACCTCCGATATAATATACGGAAGAATTCGTCCCAAGTTCGCCTCTGAACGGAACTGCCCCATGCTGCGCGATAAGCCTGGATATTTCGCTGTCAGGCGAGTCTAAATCTCCGAATATTCTGCAATCTGCCGGACATGTGGCAACACAGGCGTTTTTCTGACCTTTAGACACCCTGTCCACACAGAACACACACTTTACAACAGTGCCCTTTTCAAAATTGACATGCTTTTTCTCTTCAAAAGGCGTCGCGTTATTGTCCTCGTAATAATTATTAATATCCCAGACAAACTGCCTCGCCTCATAAGGGCACGTCAAGACGCAGGCACGGCAACCCATACATTTTTCAGAGTCAACCGTGACGATTCCTTCCTCGTTTCTATTGGTTGCTCCGTTGGGGCAGATTTTTAAACAAGGGGCGTTTTCACAGTGCATACACGACATGGGGAGCCATTTCATTTTTGATGTCGGAAATTGGCCGACTTCAAACTTCCTTACATTGTTGAAGCTGATCCCGGCGGGAGTACCGTTTTGGGCGCGGCAAGCCACCGAACACGCGCCGCAGCCCACGCATTTTCTCAAATCTATCAACATACCGTATCGCACAGTCTAACGCCTCCCCTTCAGCTTTGTGATCCGTACCTTTGGTGAGATATCCTGCCCTGCGCTTACCGCATCAAGCGTGTTAATATCCGTTGAAATCAGAGAGTTAAAGTTTGGGCCTTTGCGGTTTAACGGGTTTCCCTGCTTGTTTCCCCCGCCATATCCGCCCGAAATGCCGACCGAATCCGGGTGAAATAGCTCGGAAGTCCTTATAACCCCTTCAAGAGCGCCGTACTGGGACGCAACCGATACGCGATCCCCTTCCTGCAAATTCTTCTTTTTTGCGGTCACCGGGTTAATACATACCACGGCTTCATATGGGTCGACCTTGTATAATTCGGCAAGCCACGGATTCCCTACAACATTGCCGACATCACTTGAAAAGTAAGGGGTCTTCCAGTTAAACGCCCATAAGTCATACTCTTCCGGTACTGCCGTTTCCACCCAATGAGGAACAGGCTTGTACAGATCGAATATAAAGTCCTCGTCATCCACTCCCGGGAATTTTATACCGTGTTTGAGCAAGTTGGCTCGTAAATCATCTCCGGTATTTTTCAGGTGCTGGAAATAAAATTCATGCTTGGTCTGGTCACCGGGATAGTAATAATAAAGATAAAAATTTTTTCTCGGCTGCCAGTGCGCTTTGTAACCGGTTTCGTTCAGCTTCTCGAAGCCCGTTCCATCGCCAAAAATCCACCCTTTTACCTGCCTGTCGAATATCTCTGTCAGTGAATACCTGGTGTTAAGGTCAAGCTTGTGCGGGTCGTTCATATTCAGGCCCTGCTCCTTGATAAGCCAGTCTTCTCCGTTGTTTACGCAGTCGTTCAGCCCGCCCTCTCCATATAGTATACCTATGCGTTCGGCAAGTTCTATGAAGATGTCGTCTACATGCATTGTGTTAAACAGAGTAGGAACAGGCTGGCGCATTTGAATCATCTGCAAGCCCGTAACCTCATCGGAAATCGACTGATGCTGCGGATAAAACGGCGCCACGCGCACACGCTCTAGGAAGCTGTGCTCGGGAAGCAGGACGTCGGCCAAGGTTGCGGGTTCATCCATATGGTACGCTATTGATACGGAAAAAGGTATCTTTTTGAACGCCTCGACATATTTTTCGGGCTGGCCGTTCATCCTTATCGGATTTCCCCCGACCGACATCCACGCTTGTATATCATAGTCTATATAATATTTCTCAGGTTCCAGGATAGCGTTTACGGCCAGGTGGGGGGTCGTATGGCAATTGGGGAAGAATTCTACAAGCCCGATATGCTTGGGAGGATACTCAAATTCTCTTGCGACAGCCTCGTATCCCGGCTTCATTGTACCGTCTTCCGTGGGCTCTATCGCGGCCGCCCCGCGGTATCCGCAGCCAAGACAGCCGCCCGGAACTTCGATTGCTCCCACCATCATATTGATAAGCTTACCCGTCAGGTCTGCGTATGTACCGCCCCTGTGGTTGGTCAAATTCCTCTCGGTGTTAAGCGAAACAGGTCTCAGCGGGAACGTAAAGCCGTCTATATCGATAGTGCTTCCGATTTTGGCATGTGAAACAAACTCACCGGCAATTCTTCGGATTGTTTTCGCTGGAATTGTACAGATTGATTCAGCCCATTCGGGAGTATACTTTACAAACCCCTGCTTCACCTCGGTAAATCCGGTGTTGACGTTTTCGCCGTTTACGCTGTATGTTCCCTCAAGCGCGGGCGATATGCCTTTTGTGTTGAAAGGAACCGCCGCGTTCGAGCTGTTGTCCCAGACTAGCGGCAGCTTCGTCTGCGCGTCCCGCGCGTAATTACCGTCTTTTCCTATAAGGTACGCCGAGTTAGTCCGCTGAAGCAGGAACTCTGCGTCGTAAGTCTGTATCTCGTACATCATTACATGCGCCATAGCAAGAAGGAAGGCGTAGTCGGTGCTGGGCCTTACCGGTATCCATTCCCCCTTGGCCGCCTCGTAAGAGCAGCGCGGGTCAAGGCATACAAGCTTCATTCCGCGGTCGATAGCCTTAACGAACTTCCGCGTTCCGCCCACCGTAGCGAAGTTAGGCCCAAGAGATCTTCCGATAGTAATATGATAATCGCAATACTCAAGGTCAACCACCGAAACGGGAAAGTTGCCGTGAATAAGCCCCGTAGCGTAATGAACGGTACAAAGGGGGCCGTGGGAGCCTATCTCATTGGGCGTCCCATAGGCTATCCTGAAAGGTATCCTGAGAATCGTGTCACGTTCGCCCCAGCCTTCGCATATTACAAGGCCCCTTGGGTCGTCGTCCCTGATTCTTTTTAGTTCTTTGGCGGTGATGTCAAGCGCTTCATCCCATGTGACTTCCTTCCATCTTGGGTCTACGTCAAGTCCTTTTTCCGGGTTTGTGCGTACCAGCGGAGTTTTTATGCGGTACGGGTTGTAAAGGCTCATAATAGCCGCGTTTCCCCTCGGGCACAAAGTACCGTAGTTAGGCGGCACGCCTTCGCGCCCCTCCACCTTGACCACCACGCCGTCTTCCATGTGGACAAGCATGGCGCAATCACCCTGCATACAATGACGGCACAAGCCGAACAGCGTCTTTTTTTCCCCGGCGGAGCCCGGGTCTACGGCGGCCCATTCATAAGGAGAAAGGTGCATAGGGTCGCTGAATTCCTTATCGAGAAGAAGCTCGGTATATCTATCAATGATTGCCGACACTTACAAGACCTCCTTTCCATTTAAGAAGCTCACGAAACGCTGAACAAACTGATCGTCCGTATACTTCCAGCACAGCCCCAGCCCTCCGATTACGTGAACGTAGTGGATGTTGACCAAGTGCTTGAGAGCAGTCGCAAACAGCCACTTGAATTTAAATCCGCCTACCTTGGCGACACTATAAAACGGACCGACCGAAACTATCGAGCCGTGATATTTGGGGTGAAAGGGTACGAGCGGCTTCTTATCCAAGAGCCTTACGATATTTTTCGCGGCAAGTTCCGCGGAGTGTATGCAGGTTTCAACCACCTTGGGGACGGGGCGGTCTTTGTATATGTACATCAGCGAATCTCCCACGGAAAAAACATTTTCGTGCGAAACGCTTTGCAGGTACTCGTTTACGTTTACCAAGTTGCTCTTTTCATCATAGTCGATGTCTGCCTTTTGAATATACGGGTTGCCCTTGATTCCGGCCGTCCAGATCAAGGAGCCGCTTATGACGCTGCCGTTATTTAGAAATATACGGTTTCCTTCCATTCTGTCGATGGCACAGTTAGTAAGCACTTTTACACCCATCTTCTCCAGATAGAACTTACCCTTGTCCCTTAGCTTCCGGTCAAGTACATTCAAAATATCGGGCGCGGCCTCGATCATATAAACTTCTGCTTCTCGTTGATCGATGCCAAATTTCTTACACAGTCTTTTTTTCCAGGAAGCTAGTTCCCCTGCAAGCTCGACGCCTGTAAAGCCGCCACCCGCGACGACAAAGCTCAGACGTTCGCGCCTTTGGACAGGCGAACCCATTTCAGCCGCTATACTAAACTGCTCGTAAACCATGCTTCTTATTACGACCGCTTCTTTGTATGACCACATCTTGTATCCATATTTTTCTGCGCTTTTGATTCCAAAGAAATTCGGTCTGCTTCCGGTAGCTATAACAAGATAATTGTAGTCATAGCTGTTACTGGCCGATAGAAGCTTGCGGTTCGTAAAATCAAAGCTTGTGATTTCATCTTGTACGACCTTGACTCTGCCTTTTTTGAAAATCATGCCGTATGGGATTTTGACGGCTGAAGGAACTACCCTGCCGCCGGCCACTTCATGCAGTTGCGTCATAAGCGTATGATATGGATTTTTATCTATTACTGTAATATCGATATCCTTGCGGGCCCTAAGTTCTTTTTCAAGAGCTTTTGCGGTAAGAATACCCGCATAACCCCCGCCCAAGATCAAAACCTTCATAATTGGGAACTCCTTTGGTTATATATGTTTATTCGTTTATTCCGAAACATGCCTATCAGCGTGATATTGTTTTCCTTAGCGAAATTTATACTCTGCGCCGTAGGAGCCGATATCGACATAACCGCGGGTATGCCTGCCCGTCCGGCTTTTTTTATTAATTCCAGAGGCATTCGGCTGCTTGTCATCAGCATCGAGCGTGAAATAGGAAACCCGTCAAGCAGCGCTTTTCCAATAACTTTATCTACCGCGTTATGCCTTCCCATGTCTTCATAAAAATAACAGAAATTATACTCAATGTCAAGCAAGGCGGCGCTGTGTACCGCACCGGTATCCTTAAAGAGAGTTGATAATTCCTGAAATCTATCAAATGCTGAAATGACGAGAGGATAGTCGGGTTCAAGAATTGCATTGCTCGGTGATTCAATCGTTTGCGGAAGTGTATTTTTTTTGACTGATGTTGTTACATGTACGGCCTCAGCCTCATTATCAATCACAATCGACAAAATATCACTTATGGATTGAATAACTTCATCACAAAAGAGCCGTCCTACAATCAGTTCTTTAATATCCTTGCCGGTACAAGTAAAGCATAGCAACAGGTCTTCGTTTAAGAATAATTTAAGCGACTTTTCAACCAGCACAACATCTTCAAAGTCAACAAGACGTCCTTGTTCAAACCTCTGTGCGCAAATTCTCTCAGTATAGATTTCCACCACACTACCTCAATTCTATGATGTCAGATAGCAGTTCGCCGTCAACATTCAACCCTTGTAAACACTAGCAAATTGTGTGCCATCCATAATGTTACATAGCCCTAATAGCCGCTTAAACATTATTCAAAGTCAGCGCCCTGCCCCCGGACATGTATCCATGCTTTATTATGATACATGTCCACCATCTTATATAATTAGGCTCTAAGACCGCATTGAAATTGTAATCCTTGACATTGTGGCGTACTTCGATTATAATTATCAGAACGCGCACCCTTAGCTCAGTTGGATAGAGCGCCAGCCTCCGAAGCTGTAGGTCGCCGGTTCAACTCCGGTGGGGTGCATAGGATCAATTAGGATTGCCCCATTACTAAGGCGTGTCCGCAGGATGCTATTGATAATATTTTTGAAGAAATTTTGCCGCTCTTGCCAACGGTAAAAATATATCAAAAATATCCTGTAGACACATTTGCATGGGGCTGTTTGAATTGCGCGGTGATTCGTCATGACAACATTGGGATTCATACTTAGCCCCATTTCGATTCTAAACATTGTGTTCGCGGCGCTGGTGGTGTTTACACAGCGCAGAAACCCCGGCGTGACATGGGCGTGGCTGTTCGTAATACTGATGCTGCCATATCTCGGCATCGTGCTGTATATGATGCTGGGGTTTGACGGACGCCTGCACAGCACGTTCGCTGCCAAAAGGCTGCGTGACACGCATGTTTACAGGAATCATTTCGGCCTCGAGGCAGACGGGAACGGTTTTTTAAACGAGCAAATGGACATATTGAAGCGCCCGGGAATATCAGGAGGCTCCGACGCGTCGGCCCTTGACGATATGGTATACCTGAACATGGCGTCGGGATACGCGGCATTTACAGAAGGCAATGAAGTTGATCTGTTTACCGACGGCAACTCCAAGTTTGACTCTATGATGGCCGACATAGCGGGGGCACGCCGGAGCATATTCCTGCAATACTACATTGTCCGCAACGACGCTTTGACCCGCCGTGTGGTCGAGGCGCTGACCGCCCGCGCGCGCGAAGACGTGATGGTATGCGTGCTGGTTGACGGCATGGGCTGTCTGTTTACGCCGCGCCGACTGTTTTCTTCGCTTGAGGAGGCCGGAGGTCAGGTTGCCGTGTTTATGCCGCCGCTGCTTGGCGGCCTTAACTATCGCAACCACAGAAAGATCACTGTTATCGACGGGCGTATCGGCTACGTAGGCGGACTGAACATCGGTGAGGAATATACCGGAAGCTCAAAGCGCTTCGGATTCTGGCGCGACTCCCACCTGCGCATACGCGGCAACGCTGTCCATCCGTTAACGCTCCGCTTCGTCCTGGATTGGAATTTCGCGCGCGTAAAAAAGCCGCTGATAATCAGCGGCGGCCTCTTCCCTGAAAATAACGTCGAGCCCGGCCGGTCAGCGCTTCAAATACTGTGCTCCGGGCCGGACACAGATTGGCCCTCCATTCAGTACGCGTATCTCAAGATGATTAACGGGGCAAAGTCTCAGATACTCATACAATCACCGTACTTCGTTCCCGACGACAGCGTATTCGAGGCTCTTCGCCTGGCCGCCCTGTCCGGCGTCGACGTCCGAATAATGATCCCCGCGAACCCCGACCATCCCTTCGTATACTGGGCAGCCCTCAGCTATCTTGGCGAACTGTTAAATGTAGGAGTGCGCGCATACAAGTACGAGCGAGGCTTTATGCACAGCAAAACCGTGGTGGTTGACGAACGCGTGGCGTCTGTCGGCACGGCAAACCTTGACGTGCGAAGCTTCCGTCTGAACTTCGAGGTCAACGCTATCATCTACGACCGTAAGGTCGCGCAAAGCGTAGCCGTCCAATTCCACACGGACTCCCTAGACTGCACCGAGATCACCAAGGATTGGTACGAGGCGCGTTCGCGCTCGGTACGCGTGCGCGAGTCTGTATCCAGGTTAATCTCGCCAATACTCTAGTATATAGGTATCACACAAAAACTCCCCGCGCACAGCCGGAATATAGTGTACGCTCCAGCCTTTCAATCCGGCTTCATGCTGACGCGGATGAACTTCCATCTCGATAAAGAACCTGTAGAAAGGCATGAACACCTCACCGCCAAAACTTTCCGACCGGTAAACCAGTTCTACGTGCGCGATGTGTTCTTCGATCATTTCTTCGTCAAACTGCCCGGTGGACATCCAAGTTATGTGATCTCCTCTGAGAAGAAGCAATTCACGGGCTTCCGCAACCGTAATAATCGGGTATTCTCCTATTTTCAGAGGCTGAAGATTGTCCGAGCCGCGGAATATGCCCCACAAGCCTTCTCCTCTCGAGCTGGGCGTGAACCGCACATTTCCCCAATTATAGCTCAATATCCTGTCAACCAGGCTTCCGCTGTCGTCAAAGACGTGGAATCTTGTGAAGCGTTCGCCATAGAAGCCATACTCGGTAAACAGGCTTATGACCGGCGAATCCATGGCAACAAAGTCCGCGTAGGTGTACAACAAGAATTTCACAGCATCAAGCTTCTGTTCTTCCGTGGCATCATCCGTAAACCTGATTCCATTCGGTAATTTCAAGCCTTCACCTAAAGGATCGCCAAAATTTACCGCAACGCTATGCGAGCCCGCAACAATTCTGATTTCGACGTCGGAGTTGTTCCAAACCGCGCTGACGTTCATCGGCATGTCGTCATAAGGGTCATCCATGAAGAAGCTTCTGAAAAAATTGTATGTTGAGTTCAAGGTTACGTCGGCGTCATCAATATCCAGACCCAGGGTATTGGCAGCCTCCGCTGCCTTTTCTGTAAGCTCGTCGGCGGACAGCCCTCTTATTGGAAAATCAGGATCAATATACGGCATACGCGGCATGGGGGTCGCAAACACGGGCAGTATTTCAATTTCGATGTCGTACCGCCATGGGTTATTTGTTAGCAGCTCGCTTATATCAAAAGCCATAAAGCTCATTGGCGTAATATAGGCCGTGGGAAGGGCGGGCAATTCGCTCGGCTGCCGTCCCTAGTCTTGCACAGGCTGTCAATGCCGCAATCACACTCGCCGCAACGGCGGCTCCCAAATTCATTAAGTTTGCCATAGCTATCACCTCTATTAAATTATAATAGATTTACTCCGGCATATAAATGGCATACTATTATGGAGCAATTACATTTACATTACGAAAAGAGGACACTATGTTCGACATAAACAATCCCGAGGAACTTGCCGTGCTGGTGGCGCTTGACGAGGACGACGGCTCGCTGGACGAGCTTGCCGAGCTTGTACGCACGGCCGGAGGGCGCGAAGTCGGGCGCTTGACGCAAAAGCGTACTACCGCGCATCCCGGCCACTATGTAGGCAAGGGCAAGCTGGACGAGCTGGCGGACTTGGTATCGCTGACAGGCGCGACGGCCATCGTCTGCGACGACGAGCTTACAAGCTCTCAGCAGCGCGGCCTTGCCGAAGCCATTGATGTAAAGATACTCGACCGCACGATGGTCATACTGGACATATTCGCGGCTCACGCAAGCACGTCCGAGGGCAAGCTCCAGGTCGAGCTTGCGCAGCTTGGCTATACGCTTTCGCACCTGTCCGGCATTGGCAAGCAGCTCTCGCGGCTTGGCGGCGGCATCGGCACGCGAGGCCCCGGCGAAAAAAAGCTTGAGACCGACCGCCGCCACATCCGCGCGCGCATGGAGCAGCTAAAGCGCGAGGTCGACGACGCGCTAAAGCACCGCCAAGTCGCTAGAAAGGCCCGCAAGCGCGCCGCCGTTCCCTCCGTGGCGATCGTGGGCTATACAAACGCCGGCAAGTCAACCTTGATGAACGCCATGTCAAGCGCCGGCGTCGCCGCGCAGGACAAGCTCTTCATGACCCTCGACACGACTACCCGCGCGGTAAAGCTCAGCACGGGCCAGCAAGTTCTCCTGAGCGATACCGTTGGCTTCATACGCAAGCTTCCCCACAAGCTTGTGGACGCCTTCCGCGCAACGCTCGAGGAACTTGCCCACGCCGACATTCTTCTGCATGTGATAGACGCCTCCGGCGCCGACCGTGAGCGCCAGATGTCCACAGTAAGCCGCACCCTGCACGAACTCGGACTTGGAACAAAGCCAACCATCGCCGTATTTAACAAGATAGACGCCGTCAGCGAGCGTCCTCTTCCCGCCGCGGGTTCTTCCGAGCATACGGTATGCGTATCGGCCCTGCTGGGAACCGGCCTGGACGATCTGACCGCCGCTATCGAGGACGTGGTAAACAGCTCCCACGGCAGGATGCGCGTCCTTGTACCCTATACCGAGGGCGCGTTGATCGCCCGTATCTATGAAACCGCCCTCGTCCGGCACGCCGACGAAGGCGAGGATGGCATAACTTTCGACATTTTAGCTGGCGACCAGCTTCGCAGCCGGCTCGAAAAGTACAATATACTATAGCACTTGACATATTTATACAATTTACACAAAAATTCGCGCGTATTTTTTCCTTTATTTTCTCCCCAAGTTTGTATACTTTAGTTACCTAATATGTTATGATTGTGTTACCGTACAGTTACGGTTTCATGACAAAAATTTACTAACGGAGGCGAGGCTAACCATGTTTCTTAGGCAACTGGTGAACTTTGTTACGATCAGGCAGGACGACGGACGCGACGTCATGTTGAAGTACATGCTGACGCACCGGAATCCCGGCACATTCGGGGTGCTTGCGGAAAAGCACATCATATCGAACGGAGAGATGTGCTTTGAAGAGGAGTGTGAATCGCGCGGCAGCTACACTCTGCACGACGCGCTTATGATCGCCGAGGCATGCACCACCGGAAAGGTTTTGCCGACTACATATTGGGAGATTGAAGAGGAGCTGTGCCGCGAAAGGGCAGTGAGCATTGGTTAAGCTGCAATCGTTCAAGAGCATTGCAGAGCAGACCTGCTGTGAACTGAAGATAAAGGACTCCCGCTTTATCGGTACAATCGCTCCCGTTTGGAGCGAGGGCGACGCCCATGCCTTCCTGACGCGGATACGCGCGGAGTATAGGGACGCGTCTCACAATGTTTTCGCATTTCGGGTACTTGATTCCCGAAGGCTGCTCGAGCGCCAGAGCGACGACGGCGAACCCTCGGGCACGGCAGGCAGGCCGATACTGGACGTTGTAGAAGGAGCGGAGCTTGTCAACGTATGTGTAAACGTGACGCGCTACTTCGGGGGAACACTGCTGGGCACAGGCGGACTGGTACGCGCTTATCAGGCGGCGGCGCGCGCAGCTATTTCACTGGCTCGTACTGCCGAGTTTCGCAGATTGCTGCCGGCGCGGCTGACCATGCCGTACAACGTCTACGACAAGTTCACGCACACCGCACGTTCCTACTCCCATCGTTACATAGTAACAGATTCAAGCTTCGCCGAGGATGTTGACCTGACCATTGTATGCGCCGAAGACTCCGCCGAGTTTCTCAGAAGCTTTGTCACGAGCCTTTCACAAAGCGCGCAGCTTACCTTCGGCGAGGCGTATTACGGCGTGCTAAGCTAAGAACCTGTGTTCAATACCCGAAATGCTGGCTGGAAGAGGCAGTTTTTCGCCAATCTAGGAAGAGACGACGACGCGTACCCTTGTGGTACGCTAGGAGGAGCTGACGACGAGTGGCGGAAAACTGCCCTTCTAGACAGCGTTGAGTGGTATTGAACACAGGTTCTAATATAATTTTGAGTGCGGGAAGAGCTAATCGATCTCCCCGCACTTATTTTTTTCTTCTCCGATTGCGACCATTCTATAAGCGAAGGCCAGACACTCCAGCAGTACCCTTATGTATATTTTTTCTTTGGCTGACAACTGCTCGTATTTCAACATGAACTGTTTTTCTTTATCGTTCATTGTGTCACCTCCATAACTTACTTAATATTACACTATTTTATCATGACTATTACAGCATGTCAATAGTTTTATCACTTGCAATGTCATCAATTTTATGTTACTATGTTAGTGAATTGAGAAAGGAGGGTATATTTTGTCTATAAATAGCAGATTCAAAGAGGTTAGACAAGCTTTGGGCTTATCTCAAGCCAAATTTTCAAAAAGAATACCTATTGCAAATGGCTATATTGCAAATATTGAGCTCGAAAAACGTGAACCAAATGAACGCATTATAAAGCTCGCCTGCGCAACATACAATATTAATGAGCACTGGCTGAGGACTGGCGAAGGTGAAATGTTCAACAACTCGCCTAATCCGGTGCTGGATGATGTCATAAAGACTTTCCAAGGACTCAGGCCGGAGTTTCAAGAATTTGTTTTAGGGCAGGTGGATCGGCTTTTGGAGCTTCAATACCGTATCGAAGTCGGCAAGGATTAACGTCATATTTTCAGCCCGCGCGTCATAAGCATATAGCAGTGAATCACACAGAGGTATGCCATGGCTGACAATATCGCGTTCGGATTCCTGAGCATCGGTCTTCCTGACGACCTAACCGTCTTCATAGTCTGCGCCCTGCCGCTTCTTGGGCTTCGCGCTGGCGTTCTGTTATCGACGTTCATGGGCTTCGGCGTGATACGGACGCTTGTGGTATGCGTCGTCGGAAGCCTTGTACCCATGCCCTTCATACTGATACTGTTCAACAAGATTCTCATAAGCCTGGAGCGGCAGCGCAGCCTTGCTTCAATAACCCGCAGCCTGCGCCGCGCGATATTGCGCAGAAGCCGCCACGCCCGCGAAAGGCTGGCTCTGGCGCTGTTCATCTTCGCGGCCCTGCCGCTTCCCATCACAGGCGTATGGGCAAGCTCAATCATCGCCACCGCTCTCGGCCTAGACCTCAAGACATCCCTGCTGGCCATAAGCGCGGGCACTCTCGCAAGCGCAGTTATATACATACTGCTGGCTCTGATCTTTCCCGCGCTCTTCTGGTTCTAAACACAGCAAAACCGCCGGTCATAACACCGGCGGTTTTAATTTCAATCTGTGCTAAAATTTACATGTTGCGTGTCGCGTAGAGGGCAAGGGCGTCGCACTTTCGAAGATTTAGAACCGGCGGTCAATATCCGAAATGCTGGCTGGAAGAGGCGATTTTTCGTCAATCTAGGAAGGAGCGACTGACGACGAGTGGCGGAAAATCAACCTTCCAGACAGCGTTGAGTGGTATTGACCGCCGGTTCTTAGGACAACCTAATCGAAAGGAGGTGACGCCATGAATTTCGACTTGCTGTTATAGTCAATCAACCTGAAAACCCACACAGCAAACGCAGGATTTTTTTCGCAAGGCTAGGAACTGACGCCGCCGCGAACCCTTGTGGTTCGCAAGAAGGAAGTGACGACGCATTGCGGAATAAAGACTAGTTTGATGTGTGGGTTTTCAGGCTGATTGACTATATGCTTTGCTATTTAAGTTTGTGTGATACGCCTCCAGTCCTCTATTTTAGGGACAAGCTACTATATCACGTCACTTGTGAAATGCGAACGATTTCAGAAAGTGCCTCCGTTGCCGAAAAAATTCGTTTCTATAGAACGAAAAGGGACATTCCTAGCCACATGCTTGCGGAGATTGTTGGTCTTAGCCGTTATGCGATTATGTACTATGAAAATAATCAAACCGAGCCGTTGTTGGAAGACTTGAAGAAAATTGCACTTGCGCTCGGCATTGAAGCGGACATGCTCTATGATGACTATTACAGATTTTTGGATTATCCTTGTGGTAAGAAAATTAAAGAGATTCGCAAAGAGCATGGACTATATCAACATCAACTTGCTAAGATTCTTGGTACTGATCGCCGCACTATAGAGCGATGGGAGCATGGGCGCGGTGTCATAAAACGTGCAACATGGGAGAAACTTAAATCTCTTGGGCTTCTGTAAGTAAAATTGCAAAACATCTTGATATTTTTGCCTATATCGAATATAATGGAATTAAACTCCAAAATAATTGGATATAAATTTGAAAGCAGGTGTTACGATGTATATTAAGCGACACATAGAATCCGTTGTGGAAAGGATTTCAAAGCGCAAAGCCGTTCTCGTTCTAACCGGTGCTAGACAGGTCGGAAAATCTACAATGCTAAAGAAAGTCTACAAAGACATAAACTATGTTACGCTAAATCGACCGCTTGTGCGAGAGAGTGCAAAAGAAAATCCTTCTCTGTTTTTTGATATGAACAAGCCCCCTGTTATTGTTGACGAGATACAGCGTGCAGCGGAACTTTTTGATTATATTAAGGATATTGTTGATGAGGACTCAGATAAAGCAAAAGGGCAGTTTTATCTCACAGGCTCGCAGAGCATTAAGCTAATGAAGAATGTTAGTGATAGCTTAGCTGGGAGAGCAGGCATTATAAGAATGATGGGGCTGTCTATGCGTGAGCTCGAGGGTGTATCATATCAACAGCCCTTTTTGCCTACGCTGGAGCATATAGCCGAACGCGAGAAAGAAGGCACAAATTTCGACTATTCAAAGATAGTGTCACTTATTCATAAAGGCTCTTTCCCTGAATTACACGAGATAGAAAGCGACCTCCATGATTGGGCAGATTATTACAGCTCCTATTTCCAAACCTATATCGAAAAGGATATCAAAGATGTTTTGAATATCCAAGATGAATCGGCATTTATCAAGTTTGTTAAGGCCACAGCATCTCTTTCGGGTGAAATGCTTAATCTAACCACTATTACCGAGATATGCGGTAAAGATGTAAAGACAGTAAAATCATGGCTCTCTGTGTTGGAATCCAGCGGTCTTGTTTATTTGCTGGAGCCATACTATAACAACCTTAATAAACGAATGGTGAAAACACCTAAGTTGTATTTCCTTGATACAGGACTTGCTTGTTGGCTATTGGGATGGAACACACCGCAGCAGCTAACAAGCGGCGCTATGTGGGGGCATATCTTTGAGAGCTTTGTTTTTTCAGAAGTTCTCAAAAGTTACTATAACGATGGCATTGCAAGACCACTGCTTTATTATTACCGTGATGCGGATAAAAACGAAATAGATTTGGTTATCGCTGATGGCGATTATCTCCATCCTGTAGAGATAAAGACCACCAGCGACCCAACCAAATCCATGACTAACGCTTTTAAGTTGTTAGAAAATATTCCTGCCAAAAAAGTCGGCACAGGTGCAGTTATCTGCCTTGCGAAAGAGCGATTACCGCTTGCTGATAATGTTTGGATATTGCCAGTGCAAATGATTTAGCTGACAGCACTTAATTTATCTGTTTTCTGCTTGCCTGACAAATCAGAAATTAGACTATCTATCACAGCTATCTTTTGCTTGTCGTCTAATTTCATAGTATCCATATACTTGACGGCTGCGACACAATGGAGAGCCGCAATGTCCTTGCTGATTTGCTTCAAAATCTTTTCATCTGTTGGGTAGTAGATGATAGCTTGCTTAAACATGCGGCACCCCCTCGCTATATAATTTGTATTCTTAAATGGATTGTCTGTATTCCGTTTATTCGATCTCCTTTCTATCTTCTGTTGCTTCATCATTGAGTGTCTTGGACTTGGCAGATTCATTGACATTGTTGAAATATGCCATTATATCTTCATAAGAAACCACCACATCCTGCCACGCAGGGCATAATTCGGGTAATTCAGGATGTTTGGAATTAGCAATAGTGTTAATAGTGTTTGTATCAGAAGGGTTTGATGCTGTGTTAGTGTCTATACTTTGGCTATTGATTTTGTCATGATTTGACATTAAAATAACTCCTCTAAATTGTTATTTTGATGCTACGGTATTGCTATTAAAACAAAGTGTGGGCTTTTTACATCTGCCCAGTGATGAGTGTTTATATTAAGGTGAATACCTCTTGTTTTTAGATTGCTATTGGTTCATTTCTTACACTTTTTGTTTTCGACCATTCATTTGATTTTTCCGTAGAGTTTATTTTCCATAATTTTATAACGTTCATTAACGGCTGCGATAAAACAACTTCTTTAGAACTGGTATCTATAATTCATAGATTGCAAGAAGCGACTGCAAAGGAAGTTACTATGGCCAATTTATCTATTGCGATATAAGACCATTTTTTGAGCAACGTCAAAGATATTTCGGCCCTAGTCTGCTAAGAGATTGGCCATTTTAGCGATCTGACACTGGGCAAAACCATCGACTTTAAGCCATTTTATGAGGATTTGACAATATCCTTTTTAGGGTTCTGAAAAACAAGCAAAAAAGGATATTGAATCAGGTCATTTTTATATTCCAAAAACCATTCAGAAGCATATCCTTTTTCATTATGATTTGCCTTGGTATTTTACAATAAGGTTGCCACATTTGATCCTGCTACAATTTCAATACACTATAACCTCGGGTTCTTTCTGGCTGATTTGTATGGCTCAAAGTTAATGTCTTAGTTGCTCCAATATATAAGCGGTTCAACTGTGTCATAGCTTCCATGCTGCTATCGCCCTATAAAACCACAACAAAAAAGGAATGAATTAAGCAATATCGCTTTTAATTCATTCCTACTGCAATTAGCTATTTAATTTATTAGCAATTCATTCTCGTACGATATATGAAACTATTTCAATCAAGGGTGTCAATCAACTCACATAGAGGTCATTGGACACACCTATAGCATGCCAATCAAACAAGTCATATTGGGTAATACAGACACACTTCTAGTGCAAGCCTATCAATTCTAAACCTTGCAACAATCTAATATCTAATGGTTGTTGCCGGCAACTGTGCAATCTGAGGTTGCTAACATGTAATCTGAAAAATTATAATTTTATTATAATTCATCAGATAAAACATGTCAATTAATTCTGCATAATGATTTCTTTTAATATTTGACACTTTCAGAGAATATTTGCAGTGGAAGTGCTTTGTGATACTTCCGCCAGAGGGGGGCTTAACCGTTTATTTGACGCTTACGAGACCGGCCGTTCCGATACCGCACTCGTGCAAGCGGCAAAAAAATGTTTCAACGCTAACATCTACAGCAAAATAGAAAAGCTCCCCACGATATTAGGAGCCCAAAAAGAGTTCGCCATCTGTGAGCCAAGAAGAAGTCAAACAAGCTTACAGAAAGGCGAAGGAGAATAACCCAATACCGCAACCACCCGAAAGCTAATTCGCATTGGGTGGTTTTGCTTTTATATTAAAATTCATCTTGACTTTAGAACTGCTTAAATGATATACTTAAGAAGTTCCAAAGTGAGATGATTATTTGGGAACAAAGAAAATGGGTCGTCCAACAGATAACCCCAAACCGCACCAAATGACTATAAAATTTGATGACGAATGTAAAGAGATTATCGAAGATTATAGCCAACAAGAAAGCGTATCAAAAATGGAGGCGGTTAGGCGAGGTGTAAAAAAGTTGAAAGATGACCTCAAAAAATAAAAGAAGTGGCACTTCTCCGACTAAAGATTCATGCCACTTCCCACAGCAGAATGTCCAAGAGGACAGACTACATGAAATATTATATCATGTTCGTCTACTGTTCTTCAAGGTATTTTGCAAAAACTATCACGAAGGGATGATTTTATGCAAAGTATTCTAAAAGAGTTTGCACTCGGCAACATAAATCCTGATGATGGATTTTTCAAAAAAGATTCTCATTATGGGCGTGTTATAAAAGCTATATCCGATAGCGAAGAAAAACTATTGTCCATGCTTGACGGCGAGTCAAAAGAAACTTTAATTCAGCTTACAGGCGCACAATTAGAGGCTAACTCAATTTCCAACATGGACAAATTTATATACGGCTATCGCTTGGGTATGCTAATGACCATGGAAGTTTTTGAGGGCAGAGAGGATGCCATTTTTGGTAGGAGGGATAGCAGATGAAGAACATACTCCATGACCTCTACTATGGGCGAGTATCATGCACGGAACGCCCATATATCCGCACAGCAGAAATTAAAGCTGTAGACAACAAAATTGAAGATGAAAAACGCTATTTCAGTAGCAAGATGTCACTTAATGATTGTGAGCGTTTTCAAGAACTGGACAATCTATATTCCCTATCAAATGACTACAGCCAGTTCAATTCTTTCTCTTATGGTTTTAGATTAGCGACAATGCTTATGTGTGCAGTTTTTATGGATGAAAATGAGTAAAGCCGTGTGCAAGCAAGGCAGTTACTGAAAAGAGGAAAAGAAAGGTTAAAAGGGGCATATTGGGAAAGACACCAATATGCCACCTCTTACTTTCTTATCGCAAGTTTTCCGTTCAGTCAAGGTCAGAGGGTGCACTTATATACCACAACAAGCTGCGGTATATGCGGTTTGCCGTACCGTTGGCGCGAATGAGGCAAGGGTTTTTCGTCGCTCATTGGGGGACAAACACACCCAACGAGCGGCAAACGTTAACGGGTTATGCCCGGACGTTTAACTTGCTCGCAAGTAGCGAGCCACCGAAACAGCCTAATTTTACGACGGCGTATCCGTTGCCTTTCAGCTGTAGTTTACTGGGCAAAGCCAGCAAAGCATTTTTGCTTTTGCGGATTAAAAGTCCGTGACGAATTTACGATTTTGCTGTCAATTCACCCTTGCTTATGTTATAATGTACTATAGGGATTTTGTACGGTTTTTAGTTATTTAACTGCTACCCCATTACTTTCATATGACAGGCGGTAAGCGTATGGCATATATGTACCCACAAACAAATAGGGCAACAAGTCTTGGCGAACAATTTATGTACGATAAGTTCGCCGAGTTTTTGCCGAGCGGTTTTATTTGCTACCATAACCGTGTAGTGGGTATGCTGGAATTTGATTTTGCCATACTTGTACCGGGGCGTGGCATACTCATCTGTGAAGTCAAGGGACACAAAGCCAAAGACATCAAACGTGTAGAGGGTCAATCGTATTTCTTGAATGATGGTGCGGCGGTCTACTCGCCATACGAGCAAGCGAGGAAGTATCGTTTTATTTTTGCCTCCTTGATTAAGGATCAAATGAACAAGGACGTTCCGATTTTTACAACCGTGTGTTATCCATTCATAAATGAATATGAGTTTAGAGAAAAAGAATTAGACAAGCTATCATCACGGGAAGAAACAATTTTGTCTGACGACATTAACCACTCATTGACGAAACGCATTACTGACTTGCTTGCCCTCGGACGTAAAAACATGGGCAAACAATTTTCAGAATTGACGCTCAATCTTATTCTGAAAATCCGTGCTGTATTTGAGCCAACCGAAGTGATTGAACAAACCATTGGCAAGTCGGACAACAAGCCGGACTTTGTAAAGCGTGAACATTACTCATGTATCGCCGTGTTGCCTAAAACCTACATGGAGGAAAATAAAAAGGAAGCGACCAGCTTCCTTATAGAGCAATGGCGTTCCGGCACGAAGTTATGCGTAATAACTGACGACGAAGATTTGCTTGATGAAATCCGTGTTGACATAGATAACTTTGCGCTGATGCTGGACGAAAGTTCTTATCACCGTTTTACCCTCTTTGGTTCGGATGGATGCCCTAAGTCAAACATATTCAATTTAGAACTGTACTGCTATAAAAATACAGACCTCGGCTACAGCGTGGAATATGACGGTGTTTTTTCTGACGCAACAAAAGAAATTTTGAAAACGCTTGATTCAAGAACATCATTTAATATAAAGCAGTATTTGTTGGAACATTCCGAAATAGACCGCAACATTATGGTAGTAGCCGGAGCAGGGACAGGAAAAACCACGTCAATGATTTCTCGGATAAGCTATCTTATTTTCAAACACAACCTTGACGCTGACAGTCTGCCGGATGCGCTTTTCATGCTGACATTCACAAACGAAGCGGCAAGAAACATGAAGCAGAAGTTGAAGGATTACTTCCAAAATTATTTTTTGCTGACTATGGATTATGAGGCATTGCGATTATCCGAGTGTGTCGAGAGTATGAGGATAGGAACAATCCATGCACTGTCAAAGAGAGTTTTGGAATACTACTCAGTCAACCTTGGATTGGGTAAGTCGTTGCAAATAGTGTCCGGCAAATTTGAAAAAGACGGATTTTTAACGGATTCCATTAACGCCTATATCGAAGATAATAAATGCGTTAGCGGAGCGTTTGGTTTGTCAATGTATGATTTACATAGCCGTTTGGCTGATATAATGACGAAACTCCAAAACAAAAACATTGACATAAACAATGATGCCCTTGATTGGGGGGATACTATCGAAAGTCCCATCTTCCACGACATTGTTATGCGCGTAACGGAAGAAGCTGAACGAACTACAAGGGAGCATTTCGATAGTTTTAGCAAAATACGGTTAAGTGACCTTATGATAAAAATGAAGGAACTTGTCCGGGTACATGGCTCAGAGTTACGGTCGGAGGGCTTCCCCATCCGATATGTTTTTGTTGACGAGTTTCAAGATACAGACGACGTTCAGATTGATTTAGTAAGGAAATTCCAAGCTGTCTTTGGTTTTTCGCTGTTCGTTGTCGGCGACATAAAGCAATGTATTTATAGATTTAGGGGGGCGAACGACAAGGCATTTGATGTTCTCGTCCCCCAAAGCGAAAGAAGCAATTGGTTGACTTTTGAACTTAATAAGAATTATAGGACAGATAAACTCTTGTTAGAAGCATTTGACGCTCGTTTTTCATGTTGGGGTCAACATAAGCTGTTGGAGTATAAAGACGGTGACAGATTGGTTGGTGTTCGGTCATTTAACGAGGGTGAATTGGAAAACGCTTTTTACTATTCAGAAAATAAATGGACAGAAAGCAAAAGTAAGAATAAAGCATCTATGGGGGAACGGTTGGTAAAAATCCTCATGCGACTTCAAGAACAACTGGCGAAAAATCCGAATGAGCAGATAGCAATATTAGTAAGGGAAAATTGGCAAGTCGAAAAAGTAAAAGAGATATGCGCCAATGCAAACATCAGCGTTGAAACGGATGTCGGCGGCGAACTGTACCAGCTACAGCCCGTTATTGACTTGTATAAATTGGTTAAGGCTCTACAGCATCACAAAACACCAAAGCACTTGTTTAACCTCTATACGACGTACTTTATTGATACGCCCATGCCAAAAGAAGTAATTTTTCAAAATCGTTTTTCAAGCGATGCAATGGTGCGGCTCTATGCGCTCTTTAACACAAAACTGATGCCTATACCCAAATGGGAAGAATATGTAGAAACCATGAAGTATCAACCAGTCCTAAAAATTTTGCGTGAAATCGTGCTTGACTTAAAGCCGTGGCTTAATCGTGCCGAAAAGGAAGTCACGGACGAAGATAAAAAACGTGCCGCCATATTTTATCGTCAAAATTTGGATGTGATTTTTGAAAAACTTGCTTTCGATTTTAACAGCGACTATCTAACCATAAGTCGCATAGAGCGGTTCTTAGAAATCATGATACAAACAGGACAGAAAGAGCAAAGTAGAGAGCCATTCGGCGTTGAGCAAGTCGGCAAGATTGTTTGCTTGACTGTTCACAAAGCAAAAGGGCTTGAATATCACACAGTTATACTTCCTTATATGGCTGCTGTAAGTGAAGCAAAAAAACACAAGGGGAACACAGATATTATTGCGCTTGGCAACCGAATTGGCTACAGCGTTAAGACGGATAGGTTTAACACAATCACGAACAGCCACTACCAAGCGTTCAAAGCAGAGGAAGCGGCAGACCGCCGTGACGAAGAAGCCCGAATACTTTATGTCGCCATGACAAGAGCAAAGCAACGCTTTATCTATTTTGACGACATGAAAAATTCGGGAACGATAGCAGAACCGAAAGATTGGAAGATTCTTTTACGGGGTGATGAGGGCTTATGAAAATATATACATATGCTAATCCCTTTAATATGGACGCTGAACCGTTTTGGAATGAGATACGCCATGCGCCGCATTTTTGTGTTTCACAAACGCTTGTGCAAGGTCTTTGCCGTCATTACGGCAGACACGCTTTCAATTATATATGCACCGCCGATAAAATCATCAACACTCTTTACCCCGAATGGTATCAAAGCGTCGAATTGAAAATTGAGCAGTATGTTAGCGTGTCCCGACAGATTGAATTGGTTGGGGAGCAATCGTTAGCGAAAGCGTTTAAGTTTAACCAGCAGGCTCTTGTGGATGCTTTTCGATTTGCTCTTACACTTGACATTGACCCAAAAAGTTTCAACCGTGATAAGTTGCAAAAGGAACAAGTGATGTTTTTGTCTATGCTCGAAAGAATGAACAACGAACTATGCTGGGTATATGATAATGACCCAACGCAGTATGTGAAAAGACTGGAAGCTGCTATCAAGCAAATCCATTTATCAGATATGGAAGCTACGCTTTCAAATATTATTAGCGAAAGCAAATTGAAAGTGGACAAATCCGCAGAATTATCTGATAAGGTTTTCAAATGCTTGGAGCATCTTGAAAAAAAGAAAGACGAGCAATCCGAACGCCAGCGCAGGGTTTTGGAGCATTACACCGCCTTGTCAGTAAATCCAAACATAAATACAAGTAAAGTCGTCTTTCATGCTATACATCAATTTACCCCAAAGATTCTATCTGCTGTAAAGGCTTTTGAAAAAGCTGGGATAGAAGTAATCTTTCTTTTGAATTTCCAACATAACTATAGCCATGTGTACGACACATGGAGAAGCGTATATGCATGGACGGGATGCGATTTTCCGCAAACGAGCCGTGATGATTTTGAGTGCCGACTTATCGGAGAATGTATCGGCAACATACTGGAGGGGCGACGCTCCGGCGATGTTCGGCATGAAAACACGATTTTAAGTTTCCAAAACAGGACGGAGTTTTCAGATTATGTTGCACGGCTATTTGATGATGCCGCCAAAAGGTCGAAGGCGATTTCGCTGGCTTTATCGAACATGGACGAGCAATTTTACGGCGTAAAAAGTGATGCGATAAACGAAATACTAAAATTTTACTTCCCGGAGCAGTTTGGCGACAGACATTTTCTTTCGTACCCCATAGGCCAGTTTATTTTAGCATTATACAGTATGTGGGATGAGCAAAACGGCTTGATTGTGGACGACACGTTAATCAGAGAGTGCCTATCCATAAATATATGGGGCTTCCACGGCACGACCACGCCCATCAGCACTTACGAAAAGATAAGGGCGTATATCACCGATTTGTCGGCAATGGATGAAATCATTGAGCGGCTGGAGTTTTTGAAAGAAACAATATCTGAAATCAAGGCAAAAGAAAGCAACCCCATTTTTGTGGAATTTCCATTTTTTAGCATTGCCGCCTATGATGTTGAATACTTCATAGCCATACTTCGAGATATAAAGAAGATTGCAGACGAGTTGTTTTTCAAAAGCCCCGGCACAAACATAAACTTCCGTGATCATTTCAAAAAGCTAATCAACATGATAGACATGAAGATGGCAGGGAATAAGTATGTAACCGACGAAGAACGGAAATTGGTTAGCGAAGTGCAGACACGATTATCCTCTTTGAAATCATCCCGTGCCATTGTCGGGAGCATTGACGACCTTAGACAGACAATTCATTACTACTTGCAAAACGAAAGCGAAGATATAACGGCTCATTGGATTGTCCGTAACTTTGAACAGATAGACGGCGGTGTATTATTGAGCCGATACACAAAAGCCAACATCTACCATTTAGCTTTACTTTCTGACCGCAACATGAAGAAAGCCAACGAGGAATTTTTCCCGTGGCCGCTAAGTGCTGAAATGTTTGAAGCACAACAAAATATGTCCGAGGACAGTAAAACGATTTTAACGTCCTATAAGGAATACCGTAATTTCCTGCGTTATTGCGTATTTTACGGCACATTCTTCCTTGACCCACGGAAGCAAGTGCAGTTTAGCTTTATTGAAGAAAGTGACGCGGATAAGGATATACCGTATTATTTACTGACGTTGTTGGGTCTTGATACCGTCCATGCAGACGTAATAGACACATCACAAAAGGATAAGAGAAGCGGCGCAAAAAATGTCAATGTCAACGAAGATTTGATAAAACAGCACATAGCGGCTCTTGGAATATCCGAACAAGAGATTTTCCGTGCTTGTCCATATCGTTTTATGCTAAACTTCATTCTTGAGGAAGATAGCTGTTTTACTGAGCCATTTGCCAGCCGCAGACTTTACTCTCTCCTAGTGTTTACTGAAACATGGGCAAAAAACATGGGGTTGCCCGAAGCAGAGATTAAAGTAAAGGTATTAGCTGAAAGCGAACGCTTAAAAAATTATTTTCCTTTTTGGAAAACGGTTGATTTTATTGACTTAAACAACACAGCGATAAACTATTTCAGTGAACGTAATATGATAAAGGCTGGTAAAATCCAAGAATATCAACCGGAGCATATACGGCGAAAAACTGCGTTAAAGGCATATGGAAGCCAAATTAAACCTTGGCAATTTGCATATAGTGATGAAAAAATGCTCTCTTATTTAAGGCAAAACAAGACCAGAGAGCCATATTTACCACCTACAGACACAGCCGAGGTTTTGTGTGCGGTTTGTAATCAAAAAAATGTTTGTATGTACAATTATTTGATAGAGGATTGAGCCTTGAATAACAACGATGAGCCAAAAAGGCTAACCTCAAAAAGAGTTGCCCCAAATGCGGGCGTGTCATGGTACAGCAGTTTATCGGTCTAAAGCATTGCAAATGCGGGCTTACATGGAAAAAAGGCAAGGGCTATATTCGCCGTACAAGTGATATGGTCTTTGCCCTTGGAACACGGAAAAAGAGTAACAAGGGCAATAAATCCAAACAAGTTCCTGTCATAAAGTGCAAGCAAGCCCGATAGCGAGGATTAAAGGGTTTACTCTACTGTTGTGATTTGACGACACTCAAAAGGTTTTCAAAAGCCTGCATATCCAGCGCATCAGCTCCCCAGCTTAAACGGATGGCACTTTCAAGCCTTTCTTCCGATAATCCCATTGCCATAAGAACGTGGCTATAGCTGTAGTCACGGGATGTACAAGCCGAGCCATTAGAAATACTGCAATATTGATTTGTCGCAATCATAAGTGCTTCCGAATCCACACCGAGGAAACTGACATTAAGTGTGTTGTTCATGCAATGAGCCTGTTCGCCGTTGATTATATAATTGACCCCGGATGATTTGAGTGCTTTCAAAATCATAGCCTTGTTAGTAGCATAGGATTCTTGATTTGATTTGTACTCATGTGACGCAATTTCACAGGCTTTTCCGAATCCATCAATCAAGGCAACAGGCAATGTCCCTGCACGAAGCCCTCCCTCATGCCCCCCTCCGAAGATAATAGGGCGTATGGGGGGCTTTTTATTTTTCTTACGCCGCACGACAAGTGCACCAATCCCCTGCGAGCCGTGCATTTTATGAGCGGTGAGGGAAAGAAAATCGTATGTTAAGGCTCTAACCTCGTCTACTAATTTTCCACAGCTTTGCACGGCATCCGTATGGAAAAAGGTGTTGGTATCAGCTAAAGTCTTTCCAATTTCTTCTATTGGCTGGATGATTCCTGTTTCGTTGTTGACGTGGAGAACGCTCACCAATAGCGTATCTTGCCGTACTCGTTTCAAAACATCTTCTGCGTCAATCCGTCCACTCTCTCCCGGTCTGACATACTCAACATCAAAGCCCTTTGATTTAAGGTGTTTCAACGGGTCTAAAACTGCTTTATGCTCAATTGCAGTGGTTATGATATGCCGTCTGTCTGATTCCATGCCGTACTCAGCAAAGCCCAAGATAGCCATGTTATTGCTCTCTGTTGCGCCGCTTGTAAAAATGACTTCGTTTTTTCGAACCCCAAGCAATGCCGCTACTTCTTCTCTTGCATTTTCGACTGCTTGCCGTGCCGTTGTGCCGTGGTTGTGGGTTCTGCTATCAGCATTGCCATAAAATTCACGATATGAGTGTATCATTACTTCCAGCACTCGTTCGTCAATGGGCGTGGATGCGTTATAGTCTAAATAAATGCTCATACTCGTTTCCTCCCGTCATACACAGCGTTTATGAGTTTGTATCAAAATATTCCCTGTCAATCTTGTAGATAGGTAATTGTTTTACCTAAGTCAATCCAACAGCGTGTTTAACCATCAATCCTGTAAGAGCATCTCCATCTATAAGTTTAATGTTTTTTGATTGCTGTTCTTTTGCATACTTATATGCGATCTTGGTGAAACGAGATGATGTTACAAAAATACCCTTTTGTATGTTCATCATTGCCCCAACAAATGCTTGAATATCCTTGCTGTCAACGGCTTTTTGAGTATTGCACTTGGCTTGTATATATATTTTGTCCAAACCAAGTTTATCTTCATGGATAACGCCATCAATACCACCATCATGACTACGCCCAGTAGTAAAACCCGAATCTGCATCTGCTCCATACCCAAGTCGCAGTATCAAATCTATAACCAGCTTTTCAAAAAACACAGCTCGCTCCATTTTTGATTTACATTCATCAAGAATCGCATCAAGCAGCTGCTTTCTGAGTGTTTCATTATGTTCATCATGAGCAATTTGTATTCGTTCTTCGGGTAATAAGTCCGACGACATCTCTTCGTTCGATACAGCGAGATTTGTTGTTACAGCTTTGTCACTTGTTGCCGCATCAAGTAGCGAATAGAATGTTTTTTCGTCTACCATTGTATACTTAAAATGCTTAATTGGGTATGCAGATGGAAAGTCAATGCCGTAACATTGCCGCCTAATTGTACCAAGTAGAATATTGTACGGATTTTTTGCCTTGAAGGCATAAAGGTTTTGGTGAACTATTGAATTAAATATATCTTCGGCAGTCAATCCGTTAGGATGCTCTGACAAAACTATCTTTGCAGCTTCAATAATTGTCCGCTTACTCATTTTCTGCATTCCCCTTTTTATTCAAAGCCAAATTGATGAGGTCGTCTATAGACTTAATCACGTTTGTCCCGGATAGATAAGCAATCCCCCTGTTAAGATGAAGTTTGAAATACTTTGCTAACGTTTCCTCGTCGGTCGGCAAGCCATCCGCTATGCATCGTGAGCGAATGAGCGTGTCATAAATTTCGTGATTATCACCAGCGAACGTATGCCATGACATTTCCACGTTGCTATCGGCAGGGAATTCAAAGTCGGATGGGATTGTCTTTTCGGATAATGAAAAACACAAAGCCCACCGACACAAGATATTCCATTGCTGTATGCCCGTCCTCCCTTTGAGCCTTGATAGCTTGTCCTTTGATTGATTCGGTAGCGTTATCTGCTTAATAATCATTTCGGTTCACCCCCAAAATAGCCCACCTCTACGGCAGAACACTTAGTATTTTCATCAAACATAAGCGTGTATTCCCTGCCGACAGAGGGCTTTAGCATATCATAATACCGACCGCTAACCTCTGAATCGGTAGATAATAAAATGGTCTGTTCGCTTGCACAAGGGAAATAGCTTGTTATTAGTGCCTTACGGTGAACGCTATCCATTCTTGCTAGCGGTGTATCGACGATAACGGGTAACTGCTTCTTGGAGCAAATCGCCAAAGCCCAAAGCATGGAGATAACAAGTAGTTGCTTTTCACCAGCCGAGAACGATTTATGGTTTACCTCGACACCATTTCCGTTGTAGTAATGGAAGTCTAAACTAACCTCGTCTATCCGTATCTCATGGATAAGGTTCTTTTTTGATGCTAAACGCTTGAAGCAGTCGGTCATGGTTAAGGCTAAGTTTCTCGCCTTTGCCTTTTGCAAGCGCACTTTGTATTCTTGCAAAACTTGAACCGCCAAACCCGAATACTTTACAATACGCTTTGTTTCGTCTACACCTTCGATATTGCTTACGACTGATTCAATCAGTTTTTGATGGCAACGTACAATCTCGTCACGGGTTGATATGTCTGCGGCTTCTACAACAAGCGCAACACGGAGTTGTTCTTGTATCGTTGCCAGTTCAGCAGTTAGCTGTAAAATTTCATTATGCTTTTTACCAGCTTCGGTTTCATCCACGTTTAACGACAAATAATTTTCAACTTCCGCTAATTCGTTCTGTATCTTCTTGCGTTCGGACAATACCTTAACAGCTTCCCCACGTTGCCGTGCCGGTAATGACGAGCAGAGTGTTAAAAGGTGATAATGTCCGTTGTCGGTCATGTTGTAGATGGGCGAATCGTTTGTCGCAGTGCTTTTTACATAACTTATGAAGTCGTCGAATTTCAAGTCGGTCTTTGTCCCTTTTGCGTACTCCTTAAACAAGCTAGGAAGTTGCTCTAATGCAGCTTGAATGTTTCGTTGCTCTTTTTCTTTTGATGATACAGTCAATGCCCTTTTGAGCAACGGTAAGGTCAACAAGAGGGGCAAATCACCGGCAGCTACTTCCATTGTTTGGGCATCTGCCCTGTCAAGACGTTCAAGAAGAATGCCCTGCTTAGTAATTAGTTCTTTCCGGGTTATCGCTAAATTACCGCCCATAGCCGCAAAGACTTTTTCAGATTGGCTCAATTTGCTTTCAATCTTTATGGCTTTGTCTCTTAAAACTGCGCTATGTTCTTTTGATGTTTTGATTTTTGATTCAGCGTCGCTCAGACGCTTTTCGTACTCCGCTATCTCTTTTTCAAATGTATCTGACTTAACAAGCTTTTTCTTGTTGTTGATGATACGCTGGGTATCATCAATGGCTTGGTCTATTACATGGATGCCGAGCAGAGTTTTTATCGAATCTTTCATGTGTGCGTCATTGTCTGCGCTTGCCAATTCAGCTATTTTTTCGCCGTCAAAGAAGAAAAACGGCGCAATAGCACTTGGTAACATTTCCTCTACGAACAAATCCCAATTTTCAGACAGTATTTGGTCAGACAAGCCGTTCTTTTTTACCAACGTTTTCAATGACGGTGTTGCTGTGTTGAGTGACCATTCTCGAATGACGGTAAAAACGGTGTTTTCGTTCTCTGACTGCATTTCAAATTCCAATTCAAGCCTTGTGTTTAATGTACCATCCGTTTTGTTTACAAGGTTCGTCAAGTACTTAGGGAAAGCCAGCTTGCTTTCCTCAACCGCAAATGACCGCCGCCCATATAACGCCAACAAAACGGCTTCAAGGAAAGTCGTTTTTCCCCGTCCGTTCATGCCACCAATCAAAACGACAGGCTTATCGCTCTTTAGGTCAATGGTGTTTTTATACGCATATATGCCAAAGTTGTCTAATGTTAATCTTCTAATCTTCATGCGCACCCACCTCCTCATCAGCTAACAATCCTTGCTGGGTATCTTCTGCTTCGGCTTTCAAATCGTAAGAAGCCCCCATATCTTTCTTGCGTTGTATTTTGTTTTTAGCGTAATCTTCGGCATCTTCCTCATTTCTAAAGAAGCCACGCTTTATTTGTGCTTCAACATCACCAATTATTCCACGCCGTTTTTTCATTTCTGCGGATTTACGCTCTATGTCTACAATCCTTGCGATTGTTTCAAAAAGCAATTCCTCATCGGGGAAAAGGTCACGGCAAACCTCGGAAAGCAAACCCCATTCGTCGCTTCCGAATGCTGTAGGGCTATGCCATGTCGTCGAAACGAAATCCTTACCCAATATTTCTTTGTAAATACCGGGCAAAGAATCGTCAAATTCATTTTTCTCGTCAAGCCATATTTGCCTTATTTTATTTAATTCATGGTTGGTTATCAATTCAAGGGTACTAAATTCCTCCGGGCCGGTTTCATTTATGTCTTTTTGCACGGTAAGAAGTCGGCGAAGCCAATCCTCTCTGACGCTCTTTACATAGGGGCCGTGTACCAAACGCCCCCTGTATAAATGGGCTTGTCCTGTCATTCTTCGGAAATCCCGGCGACTCCTATCTGCTTCAATATCTCCAATATAATTCCTAAAATCCAACAAAGGGGCCATCCACTCTTTTTCGCTGTCGTTCATAATCATAGCCGCCATGCTCTTATCTTGCTCTACCAATGTACAAACCCAGCATCCAAAGCGGCTTTTGCCACAGCTTGGCGTGTCTGTACTCATTACAAGGGGACACTCGCCGTCTGCTGTTGCGCCACGGTACATTGTCAAAAGGTCTTTATTTGAATATCCCCACGGATTTTTATACTGCATAAGAAAAAACCAAACATCGTCATCTGTCCAATCAGCAAGTGGCGAAAATACGAGTTCATTTTGCATTGTGCCATTCGGGTTCAAATGGTCACGCACACGGAGTTTTTCGTAATACTGCATTGTCCTTGCTCTATTTGCGCTCTCGGCTTTTCTTGTCCCAAGCAAGAGGATGACTTCACCGTATGCGGAAACAACATTTTGAACAAAAGTGTTGGCTGGTTTTATCTTCAAACGCTCTGTACACCAACGAAAATTAGGTCGGGGATATGGATAGCCACGACCGATTAGATTTACCCAAAAGGTATCATTGTAGTCAGGTATGAGTTTATGGGTTTTTATAGGCATTTGTTCTTTATCTGCCCTTGATTGCATTTTAATTAGTGAATCTTCAACCCATTTTGCAACAACAGGCGATTCAACCAATGTGTCGGTGTTGATAACGTGTACGGTTTTACGCATACGCTGTTCAAGGGGCATTTCGGCTAATGCCATCCATACAAGTTGCATGGTGGCGGTGCTATCCTTGCCGCCGGAGTATCCAACAACCCATGGTATATCATCCTCAAGATACAGCTTGCGGACAATTTCCATAAACACATTTACATCATTTTTTGCCAGACTCATGATGTACTCCTTTCGGAGCATTGCTCCAGTTTGATTTTTTCAGTAGATGTTCGGCAAAAGCCTTTTGGTTGCTTGCGGCAGAGGATATGCGACCATTCACCATCACAAGCCCCTGCAATTCCTTACTTTCTTTATTCCAGTTAATTTCTTGTAAAAAGCTAAGTTTGTTCGCCCATTCTTTCTTGTCAGGAGTTGTCAGCAAAAGTGTATTTCCTAAATCCCCTAACGCCTTAACTGTAATAGCATGGGCGCAAATATATGTTTGCCTAAAATCGTCGGGGGTAATGGCTCGTTGTTTCGCTTCACTCCACGGGGGCATATTTTTTGAAACTGCGTTCCAAAATTCAATTATCGTTTCACGGACATCTGCATCATTTATATCAACCCCACGCAAGAGAAGTTTGGTGGCATGGAAAATACCGCTCAATGTGAACAATGCTTTTGAGCGGTTAGAGATTGTTGATTTTTCATTTTCCACGCTTCCGTTAAACATAGGTATATGTGTGATACACTCCTTGACTAAAACGGAAAAAGCGTCACGGTTATCATACAGGATGTTCAATGATTTCGTCGGTCGTATGGCATAACGGTTCAAGTCTGTAAACATTTGCTGAGAACGCTCGAGTCCCAAGTCGTAATAAATGACGATTGATATATCCTCGTAACGCAAATCTGGACAATCTTCTAAAGCGGCTTCAATAGCCGCCCTTCGGTGTTGTCCGTCGTTTATGATGATGCGTGAGTTCATAGAAATTTTTAATTGCCCTGTAGATTCATTGGCTTTGCTCGGCACAAAGTCTAACTCGCCATCTACCGAAGCAGTCAGAGCAGAAAACACATAACTATCTTGGTTTGACAGTATGTATTCTTTCATTTCGGGTATGCGCTGTTTATTCAAAACCCGTTGCACTCTCATGTCCGGTGGCAATGTGTTGTCTGTGTATTTGAAAAATCCAGCGACCATGTGTAACGGACACATAACGGTATAGTAAGGCTTCCCAGCCTGTATGCCCTTGACGGCAGGGAGTTCCATGACGCACTCCTTTGATTTCATGCAAATCCTCCTTTATGGAAGTATTTATATCAACAAATGGAAACTCATATAAATTATTATGGAAGTATTATAACATACTTCCATTGTGCAAGCAAGAGTAAATTGCAAAATGTAACAAAAAATTAGCTTGACAAAAGACAAAAAATGAGATTTATCTTCAAATTTGTTTTGTGGTATGGTATAATGGAACGAGTAACAAGAGATTTTGGAGCGGTAGGGGGTAGAGCATAATTGAATATGACAGAAACCCTGAAACTGGGCGCTTTCTTGATACTTATGACCTCGCTCATGATAATCCACGGCTTTTTAATCAAATCATAGAAGCTGCTTTAGAACTCCACTACACTTACCACAGTGATTACGAGTGCAAGAAACGACGCATGGCAAAATTGGCTATGATTGCCAAGACTCAAAATGAAATTTTTGATTCGTCAGTTCTCCAACCAAAGGCGACAGTATTTGAAAGAGAGCTGGCTCGTATTAGACGTGAATTGTTTTGGGCTGGTGTACAGCCTACAGACACAGTCATTTCAGTATTTTGGCAAGAAATGTTTGACCCGCTTGTATCCATTGCTCGACGCAAGGGGCGCATGAATGTAGTCGATATTTTGTCTACGACTTCTGATGAATTAAGAGAAGCCGGAATGATTTCCCCCGATTTGATTAACAGAATTACGATGACCCTCAAAGAGTGGCTTGAACGTGTAATGAACCCCGATACGGCGGTGGCTTACGAAGTTAAGGTAGCAGTCGATAAGGATTCTGCTGATGACATAAATGATGACGTGCTATCCTTTTTCTTTGGCGAAGATGATGATGAAGGCACCTACGAAGAAAGCGGCGATAACTACAAAAATTAAATGGGGTGGCATTGTGATTAACCAACCTCATATTCCAAATTTCATGGAGATTCGGGAATATCAAAAGGATGCTATGCGCTCATGGCTATCGGCAAAGGGACAAGGCATTTTAGAAATGGCAACGGGTAGCGGAAAAACTGTCACCAGCATTTGTGCGATAGTCAAGCTGCTACAGCAGTACCGCAACGCTAAAATGGCTTGTGGGCTTGTTATTGTATTGCCATATAAGGTTTTGTTAGAGCAATGGGGAGAAGCCCTTGCTCTATTTGGCATTACTCCGTTGGCTTGTTATGAATCCAAAGCGATATGGCACGACAAAATGAAAGAGCAAGTAGAGCTATTCAACACAGGGTATTTCAAAGAATTTTTTATTATCACGACAAATTCAACATTTTACAAGTCAGATTTCCAAACCGAATTACGGCGCATTAGCGGCGACTACATATTATGTGTAGATGAAATGCACCACTTCGCCACGGAAAAGGGACTTGCTATGTTACCCGAACACGCAACATTCAAAATCGGGTTATCAGCTACGCTCATGACGAAGTGGGAAAACAAGAGTATGGACGACTTGATTGAATACTTCGGCGGTATCGTGTACCAATTTCCCCTTGAACGCGCAATCAAAGAGGGTTTCCTAACACCATACAACTATTATCCTATCTTTGTTGGTTTGACCGATGATGAAAAAGAAGAATACAACGAATTATCAAAGAAGATTTCAAAGGCTTTTCTTATAAATAAAAATAGTAATGATGACGAGGTATTACAGTCACTCTTACGAAAACGGGCAAGGATTATCACATCTGCGGAAAACAAAATAGATGTTCTTCGGGGGATGCGTGATACAATCGTTGGCGCAGGGTATAACTTGTTTTACTGTGGTGACAAGAGGGAAACGGAAACGGATGAAGCGCAACGCTATGTAGAAAAAGTGAACCGCCTGTTGTCTTTTGAATTTAACATGAAAACACATACTTTCACGGCAGAGGAAAGTAAATCCCAGCGAAGCACAATACTCCGTAACTTTGCCAGCGGCACGATAGAATCTTTGACGGCTATTCGGTGCTTGGATGAGGGCGTAGATATACCAGCGTTAAGACGAGCTTTTATACTTTCAAGCGGCACAAACCCAAAAGAGTTTATCCAGCGTCGGGGAAGAATTTTGCGGCGAAGTCCGGGAAAAGAGATAGCGGAGGTCTATGATTTCTTCGTTGTCCCTACTATGAACAGAAATGAAATTGCGAGGATGGATTCCGTGCAGTTGGGGTCAGAGCGGCGCATCTTGAATCGTGAATTTGATAGATTTAAGGAGTTTGCCGACCTTGCGCTGAACAAACAAGAAGCATACAGCAAAATAATTGGTATATGGAATTTATACAATAAGTAGGAGGTATCGCCATGAAAACAAAACAGGAGCAAGAATCGGCTCTCAAAGCGATTATGGATAAGTACGAGCCGGAAGTGCGGACGCTTTACCGTGATATTTTGGCTTTAGTCACACAAAAAAGCGCATACTCCACAAAAAAGGGTATGCGTGATGAAATTCTTGATAAGGTCAAGGGGGCGATAAAATGATTATTACTGAGGTTAAGTGCAGTAACTTCTTTCGCTTCTACGGCGATTGTATGATAAGTTGTATTGTAGATAACGAAAAAAACGTGACGGTCATTCGTGGTGAAAACGGTACAGGCAAAACCACAATGCTCAATGCGTTTTATTATTGTATGTATGGGGAGGTTGAACCTCCGCTTTTCGTGTCAAAAATACTTAACGAGTTAGCAGAGCATGAGTTACAAGAGGGCGGTACAGTAGATGCAAAAGTCGAAATAACCTTTGTAGACAAAGAAATTGAATATACGGCGATAAGAAAACGCACCTTTGTAAAACGCAATGGAAGCGCAACACAATTAGGTGGCGAGGATTTTAACATTCTACAGAAAAACGAAAAAACAGGCAATTCACGGGAAATAGCTGAATCGGATGATTTTTTTGAAAATATCATACCAAACAATTTGCGTGGTTTCTTTTTCTTCGACGGAGAACGGATAGACCGCCTTGCTAAAGTTGACGGTCGTGACGAGATACGGGATGCTATTTTGAATATACTCGGCTTGACGAAGCTGGAAAACCTCAAAGGGCATCTTGAACAGATTGTAGCGGAACTAACAAGGGAACAAAGACGGTATCAAACTGACATAGGCAAAGATTTGAATGATGACCACCATGCTTTGTGTACCCAAAAAGGCAAAATGGAGGACAATCTTAAAAAGGTCAAAGATGATATAAGAATGGCTACTGAGAACATTAACAGGATTAGCGATTTTCTTAGCAATTTCAACAGCGCAACAATTAACGCATTAGAGGAAGATAGAAAAAATACTGAAGCGTTTATATCACGACTGACAACAGATATAAAAGCGAAAAACAAAGAACTCATGACCCTCGCAACACGCAAATTCAAACATAACCTTGTCGCCTTTGCTTTTGATGATGTGTTTCAGTATTTAGAGAGCAAACGTGAAAAAGGGGAACTACCGTCAGACATAAAAGAACAGTTTATAGACGATTTGTTAAAAAAGCAGCTTTGTATTTGTGAGCGTGAGTTAAAGAAAGGCGAAGCGGCTTACGAAGCAGTCCTGCGTAAAAAGGCAAATGCAGGACGAACAGAACTTGATAATGCGTACTTGAAGATAACGGCGTACATCAAGCAATCGAAAGCGATTGTTGAGGAATTTTTCGCTTTATACTTTGCCATCAAAGGCGAAATAACGGGGCTGGAAGCGCAAAAAGATATTCAAGTTAAGCGGTATGCCGAAATTAAAAAAGACTTTAATGAATCGAGAATTGAACAAGTGCGCTTGCAAGAAGAAGAACGCAGTCAATTACAGGACGATTTAGAGCGGTATCGTGATGCGAAAGTCCGTCTTGAATATGACATTGAGAACCAAACCAAGAAGATTGAATCAAAACTTAAAGAGATACAAAGCCTTGAAGCTCGTGGCGAGCAAGAAATAGCCATCAAAAAAAGGCGTGATACCGTGATGCTTCTCGGTCAGCTCAATCAAGAAATGCGGACATATTTCATGGATACGACACGCTCTAATCTTGATGAGCGCATACGAGAAGTGTTTGATTCCATGAAAGAGAAATCGTATCGCTTTGCACGTCTTACAGACGATTTTGTGCTTGAAATAACTAACGACCTTGCTGACGAGGACGACCGCCGTGTCTTGTCTACTGGCGAGGGGCAGATAGCGAGTTTGGCATTTATAGCTTCGCTGGTTTCATATGCGAAGGAAAAAATGCACAGCAAGCTGCTATCCGACTTCGGCGGTGGCGATTTTCCTATCGTAATGGATTCGCCATTCGGAAACCTTAGTGCCGGACACAAGCAGAATGTAGCACGGGAAATTGGCAACCTTGCGTCGCAAGTCATTGTAGTCGTGTCTGACGAGCAATGGTCGTCAACCGTTGAGCGAAACATTATACCGAGGGTCAACATGATTTATCAAATGAGCGACGGCTCTATCGAAAATCAAAACGTCGGCGAACACACGGTAGTAAGGAGGTTGAAATAATGGCAAAGTCAGCACTTTATAAAGCTGCTGTTTACGAGCAGATATTTCAAGACTTGGGCAACAGAAATGAAACGAAATTTTTTGACAATATGAAAGATGTGTTTATGTTTGCTCTTACACTTGGGTTCAAGCATAATAAAAAAGAAGCCATCCAAAAGACAGGAGGCGAGCCTATATCGTTGCGTATATTTACAGACGAGGATGAGAATATCTTTAATGTCATTGCCCTTTCACACACAAACGATATTAGCATTTTGCTGGACGATGACGATATATTAGAGAAGAAATACAAGCTGATGGAAGAATTTGCAAACGGCGGTATGGGTATTATTGCAGACGCTTTCTGCAAACCTGTTGTTGACGAAAGCGAGTTTAAGAAATTTATAGAATCATACAATACAGAAAATGGACAATCACCACGAAGCAGTCTTGAAGATTTGTTGACGGGAGCGATAGATTCAATATAACGGGCGGTGATGCAATGCAACATATTTATTTGGCGATAGAAAAGTATTATGCCATCCATGAGAGGGAGAGCGCATTTTGGCTCTCCCGTAATGCTGCATCAATCAGAGCTTCTTCTATGACGAGGATATCGGGGAAGAGATGAAAATTAGTTTTTCTATATCGGTTAGAGCATTTTCGGACAGGAAACGAAGTCGGTATTCTGGCCCTTTGCAGATGTACCATGCTACACTTATTTAGACACAAATCTGTGTTTGTCAATAAAAAAGTGCAGTGAATATAAAGATAAAAGTACAGTACCTCCTGACAACAAATGGTATGTTGTAAGCCGTTCTTTTTTATGAATAAACTGTGTGTCGGAAAAAGCGG
>Ga0131853_10001550_pt1 | contig 41067 bp, 27 predicted proteins | sample TergutLab28metaG_FD_92764 | JGI IMG/M metagenome (GOLD analysis project Ga0131853, IMG submission 92764) | Labiotermes labralis P1 segment gut microbial communities from Petit-Saut dam, French Guiana - Lab288 P1 (version 2) (version 2) | ecosystem: Host-associated > Arthropoda: Insects >...
CCCCCCCCCCCCCTCCGGGTTCCCCCCCCCCCCCCCCCCTACGCCCGCAGTTGTACGTCTGGCTGACGCGACGCCCTTCTTCGTGTTCTTACTGTCGTTTTTTTTCACCAGTCTCTCTAGTAATGACTCATTTCACTCGTCTCGGGGTTACTAAACAGTCTAAGGGGCAATCTGCTAGTATTAACTACAGGTTCTTATCGCTATTATAAAAGGTTGATTCTACTTTTAGTTGCAAAATTGGCAAAATATGATGGATCTAGATTACAAGGCCTCCTTCCTTTTATCAGTGCCATGATATAAAAATACAAACCCAAAATTCCACCTTTCTATTAATACACAATAAGCATTTTCGTAGACAATTAAAGAGAGAAATTTCCCCCACACAAAATCTGATCCTCATAGTCATCAGATCGACAACTGTGTATTTCGACTAACATTACCTTTCTGGGGTTTTTTGTTTTTGAAATATATATCATCAACTTTCCAGGACTATAACTGGAGCAGAGAGAGTTCAGCTCCCGCCTCATACGTCTGCGTGACGAACATTCTCATTACCACATTAGCACGCACCAACATTAACCCTGTAAAGACTTCACATAGTGTACAGCAACCTCTCACTGCACATGGGCCATTCGAAAACCTCAAAAAGCTGCGCGGACCGCTAGTCAATTATTTTTTTTTTTAATGAAACTGTATTTCTGTCTACATCTTTGACATGTTTACTGTTGGTGTTTCAATTCCTCAACACATCAGAAGCAATACACCCCTCCCCAAACGCAATTCTAGACGGAAATAAATTTTTCTTTTTATTTTTTTCGCTTAGTAAAAACACATTTTAGAAAAATTTTCTTACCGCGTCAGTTTCTTGAAGAAATACGAGTATTACTGTGCGTCTCAAATTCCTGACATGATAAAGACAAAATGACCGGTGGACCTCCAGCGCAGCAGAAAAATAAACAGTCGCCCAGTAAATGAAAAGGGTCCTTTGTTCCAAGCAAAGATCTCACAATAGATTAATACAAGGTCACACTCTGTTCCTTTAGATGTGTTCACTATTACAACGCACCACAGCACTGTGATTGCTCATCAAACGACCTCCGCATTTTTTCCAGGATTAATTAAGCCGTCTTATAAACATCCTGAAGGAATCCCTTTTCTCCACCCCTAACCCTTGGCTATCCAATGGTGGTCGCGCGAACCCGGCAGGCCGAAGCAATATTGGCTGGTGCGAACATGGCAGCCCGAAGTTCTATACGGTGAAAAACATGGTGCAGCAAAGTTACCCCTGTGCTTAATTAAGCTATACGTGTATAGTCACGTATTCTTAATCTCGGAACCAGACACAGAGGTAAGCGATAAGCTTCACGCCCGTGGAGAAAGATTCCAATACCCATCGGACAGACGAATATGTGGACCCCAGAGCCGGTGCCGAAGACATGAACGATTCTTGCAATTGCCAGGATTCAAAATCTAATCTTCCAATCCGTGTCCTAGACACCGTACTGACTGAGCTATCCCGGATCCTGGTGAAAAGTAAGGAAATTATTAAAACTTATCCTGTGAGCTAGAACGAAAACTGTTTCCATACTGGCACACGCACAGCCACAGAAACTTACACAGCATCATTCATCACATTTTATGACAATAACAAACGGCAGGACTATCGGAGTTGGGTTTACGACATAATGGAAGAAGCGAATGGAGGCGGAAGTGACGATTATCAGTTACGTGCTCCGGCATTACCATTGTAGTACTGAAGTCTCACTTCCTGTACAAAATGAGACTGGAAGTTATAAAGCAATAATACAGTTCTGAAACCCTCGTTCGCAAATCTTTGGGACAAAAAATGTATGTCAAAAAACGTAAGTAACAATTCAGCTGCTCATTTTTAACCTTTTAGAATTTAATTTTCAATTACAGTTGCAGACGGTATGTACGTATGTATGTTTCTCACATAACGTTAATTATGGAGATGTTTATAATAGTTATGACATCATGATACGACTACTACTACCACCACCACCACCACTGCTGCAGCTCCCTAACCGATCGACCGACCGGCCGACTGACTGACTGAAAGACGGACCGACCGCAAATCAATTTGGTTTTAACGATTATATGCATATACCGTGTCACATTGGAATACCGATAAAACACACTCGTAAAACAACTGCCGAGCATAACACAACGTGTTTCTGTTACTTTTACTCCTGGACTGCATGAAAAATTATGTATCTTGAAATTCAGAAGTAGGAAATAGTTTAAGATGTTTTAAAGTAGGTAACAATGTTGTGATTTTATCTACACCCCTCCAAGCAAATTCCGGAATACTGACTCAAAACACATATCACTCAAAATATGTAATTTACAACCACCGTTCTCCCACACAATGTCAGAGTTAGGCCAAAAAAACAAATAATTAAATTACTAATGGCAAATGCTCTTCCTTGGTTTTGAAAGGATTCCAATGGCTCGTAGGGAATTCTGAGAACGCCATTGCCTTTCAGTCAGAAACTAAGACACGCCCTCCAGCACAAGCAAAAGGGTTGTTTTTATCGACCGACAAAACTGCCTGTGACCTGATTCATACGTTTCATTATCAGACCTGTGTCAGAACGACGCAAATGCTTTACACAGGGACTACAAGGTATTTAAAAATCAGCTCCTTTAATTGCCTGTCGTCTGGTTTGGATACATGCATCGTCACAAATAATCAATCGTATATTCAATCTTCAGTTGTACATAAACAATACGAAGCTGACAGTGGAGTTAAAACGCCGGCTTATAGCCAACTTCATCATTACCATCTTATATTTACAACAGATATGCCAAATATTGGCAAAGTTTATGAATGCTGCATTCGTTTTTGGGGTGATTCCCTGGTGTCTGAATTTTATGTTCCGACGTTTCGGAACACTCTGCCTGTTCCATCTTTATAGGTCGTGTGTAAAAGACTTATGAAGATGGAACAGAGTGTTCCGAAACGTCGGAACATAAAATTCAGGCGCCGGAGAATCACCTACAAAACAGAATACAACATTCACAACACGGCGAAAGTTTGAAATCAAGAAAAGTTCATGAAATTCCCTACTGAAATTAATTACCATAAATGCAGCCCAAAGTATTACAGTTACGAAATATAAATATATGCTCTCAAATGTTCGTAGGGTACAGTTACCACTGCACCTTTCCACTGTAACACACAAGCCTAGACGTTTCCATACAAAACGTGTGCACGCATAAATTTTAACACTCCTCTGCTCTACGGACCTCTGATATCCTCAGACCCCTTGTTTACAGAAGCCCATACTTCTCTGTCCACCACCTTCTGTCGCCTTCTTTTAACCTTCGTCTGCCGAAGATCCATTTCAACATCTTCCAACCACCTCAATCTAGATCTTCCCATTCTTCTTCTTGCCTCCCGTTCACTCTCAAATATTTTCTCCAGTACCCTTCCAAAATCCATTCTTACTAGATGTCATATCCATAAAAAAAAACTTAAAGAAGTCTCCTGTCTAAATGCCAAACCCAGCAGCCGCGCGGGCTAAGGCGTTGGTTTGCAGGCGCTCTCTTGCTGGAATTGTGGGTTTGATTCCTCCGGGGACATGGTGTTGTGTGCTGCCAAGTAGATGTCCCTGCGACGGGCCGATCACCCGTCCAGGAGTCCCATCGAGTGTGGTGTGCCTGAGTGATCTCGAAACCTCGATAATGGGGAGACCTAGGCCTACTGCGGCTGAGCCATTAAAAAAAAGTGCCTAAATCTTTTTATAGCTCCCGCATTCCCGATTAGTTCTTATTCTCTACGTTCCTTGTTCTAACACTGGTCCATTACCCTCCTTAATAATTTCCCTTTTCACGTGTTCAGTTTTTTCATACCCATCACTGTTACAGTTCACGTTTTACTTCCATACACAACAGGTTTCACTTGCAGCTCTAGACCTAAATATTTGCCCTAGACTATAAAACCCTCTATTATCTACAGCAATAGTTGATTTGAATAAACCATCATTCTACAAAATCCATTATTAGATAACAATGCTAAACAAACATATCACCATTTCTCTGTTGCCTACTTTAGATAACGTTTTTCGGCACTGCTGCTCATCTTCAGTGCTGATAGTATTGTATCATACAGATCGGCCTATGCTTTATAAACTTCAGTATCCTCTTTATAAACCGTATAAGAGTAAGTAACATTTTCGCCATTCCGAATTTTAAACCCCATATGGAACACTGTTGCAGTGAATATTTAGAAAATATCATAGCTAGCTTAACAAAAGTATAATTAGCTGCGTGCCCTGCAGGGTTTCATAAAAAAAATTGTTACATAATTAGTTACTACGGATTACAGATACACAAACACACACATTCATATATACGAGGGTGAGTCAAATGAAAACCTTAAATAGTTTTATCTCGTAATTTACTGAACACAAAAGGTACACGATGACTTCATTTTTCTATGCAGTCTCCATTGTGTTCTATACAAGTGTTCCAGCGTTTCGGAAGTGCATGGATACCTCTAGAAAAAAAATTCTTTTCGCTGAGAGCGCAGCCACTCGTGCCCCGCCTGTTGCATCTCTTCGTCGGACCTGAAAGACTTGCCTCCCATCGCCTCTTTCAGCGGTCCAAAGACATTGAGTCACTGAGTGCGAGGTCTGGCGAGTACGGCGGATGTGGAAGACACTCGAAGGACAGATCTTGGATTGTTGCAATAGTTGAACGGGCAGTATGGGGCCAAGCGTTGTCATGTTCGAGCAAAACATCTGTACTCAGACTTCCGCGTCGTTTGGACTTGAATGCAGGACGCAGGTGATTATTTGGGAGAATGCATACGTTGCACTGGTCACAGTGTTCCCCCTCGGCATGTAGTGCTCCAAAATTACCCCTCGTTCATCCCCAAAGACAGTCAGCATAACCTTTCCCGCAGATGGTTGTGTGCGGAATTTTTCGGTTTTGGTGAAGAGGTATGGCACCATTCTTTGCCCGCTTTTGGTTTCCGGCTGGTGGCAGTGGACCTAGGTTTCATCTCCCGTAACAGTTTTTTCTAGAAAGCCACCACCGTCTGCTTCAAAGCATTTCAAAAGTTCCTGGCAGGCATCAACACGTCGTTCTTTCAATTCTGCAGTCAGCTGGCGTGGCACCCACCATGCAGACACTTTATGGAACTGCAGAACATCATGGACGATATGGTGTGCTGATCCATGACTCATATGCAGATATGCGGCTATTTCATTCACTGTAACGCGGCGATTTTCCTTCACGGTGGCTTCCACTGCTGCATTGGCCTCTAGTGTCACTACCCGGTGTGCCTGACCAGGTCGAGGAGAGTCTGTTACAGAACTAATGCCGTTCATGAACTTCCTAGTCCACTCGCACACTTGCTGTAGTGACAGACATGCATCACCATACTAGACTTTCATTCGTCGATGAATTTCGATGGGTTTCACCCCTTCACTACTTAAAAAATGGTTGAGAGAAAGCTGTTCTTCTTTGGTGCATGTTGCAAGTGGCGTCGCCATCTTTACACTACTACTGCGCCGTCGTGTTGCATTCCTGCACCGTACTGCCACCTGTCGGCCACTATTCAAACCATGAGTATCATTGTCAACTTACAAGACAATCGATTTGCGTTTCGAACTTTTATAGTACTTTTAAGGTTTTCATTTGACTCTCTCTCTCGTACAAACGTCTTCTTTCGTAACATTATAAGAGAAATTACGCTAAATCTGTCAACAGGACCGAAAGAAAACGTACTACTTAACACATTTTCCCAAAAATAACGCTAATTCTGTACGCCAGTCGGACCGGTTTCGACATCACAACCACACAGAACTTCTGAGAGGGGGCATACATTTTCCTTAAAAATTATAGGATATCAGTCCATCCCTATGTCATTAGCTCGAACATTACACTACCCACGTCATTTGACCAACACTTCCTGACTCACGGTCCAGTAAAAAAGCAGTGGATTTTCCAAGTGCCGGTGCCATGTCCACCGCACGCTACACAGCAAAACATTATTCAGCATTTTATTCATTTACGCTGTAAAAATTTATTTGAAGTATTAAGAAAATTCACCCCCCAGTGCAAAGTCGCATTGAACTTGATGACACCCCACGTAATATTTTCTACCCAACGTTCTAGACATAATATAAAATGAAATATACCGATATTGGAGCCAAAAATTTATCACGAAATTTCTCTTCATGCAAATTTAAAATTATCCATGTTCCGTGCAGTAATACAAGACACCATATATCAACATCTGCACTATAATTAGATGCTAAGATATACAAATATGGCCGAAGAAACCCGAAACATGTAGGTTTACCACATGTTCGTATATTAATGTATCTAATTAAGTAATGTTGTTGGCCCATGCATGGCGACTTCTCATTATGCAATTCCACTTGAACTTCCTGAAGGATACGTCATCACAAGGCGAGTGAGATAGTGGATACTATTTTCAACGTACTTCCGGTGTTAATAAACCAACCGGAAATTCGAACATTCTAGGTTAACACTTCAGCAGCAACTTTTTTTCGCCGTAAAACAACTCTGCTTCCTGGTTTTCACGTGGCACCATTAAGACATTCGGCCTGGGACGGCAAATTTACGGCCACAATAACATGCTCAGTGTTACCGCCAGAACAGCATGGACGGTGTTACTGCTACAAAAACAGGAACGGTGTTACTGTAAAAATAAGAAGGGTGTGTTATTGCCATAACGACATAGCCGGTGTGACTGTCACAGCAGCAAGTGAAAGTCGAGTCATGGGAGCGGACTAAATTCATGAGAAATTAACACTGTAGAGACCTACCTTGTTATGTCACACGCAATTACTTGTGGGATACCTTGCGCTTCTATGCTGCTTCCTTGTACGGCGGAGTGACATTATTTTCACCGGTACGTCACAGATTTCGCGAAGGTTGGCTAAATTTTGACTGCGCAACAATAAAGCAGGGATTGCCACGACCACCATACCTAGAGCCCCGCGCGGACGCGGATATACGCACCAATAATTTGACGGCGAATCAAAATTGCATACAAGGACGGACTGCGGATAGGACTGAGGATGTGGGAAACTTCGACGATTTGAGAATTCATCCGGTAATGCACCTTCTTCGGCTGTAGAGGGCAGTTAAAATGTGATGGCACACGCACAGAAACCAGATTTCATCTTTCGGCGAAACGGACGAGTCCATTTCAATCGGCGGAGGCGTCAATTCAGTCGACTACTGGCAGCCGAGGTGTGCGCATCAGGTTTTATTGTTGGCAGTAATGCTGTGTACACCATGTTCCGAGGTAGTGTGAGTGGTACTGGCTACCCACTCCATTCGCCAGTTTCCCCTCCACTTCCCCTCCCGTGCGTCACCGTGTGCTATCACATTTCAACTGGAGTCTAACATGTACGATGTCACTGATCACTATGGACGGTGTGTCAGAAGATTAAGCCTATTAAAATATGCGACATTGTTGCTTCCTGGTGTCAACGACAGAGAAAAAAAATTCCCAACAATTACGAAGTTAGCCTATTTCATTCACGGCATCCAGGCATCGAGCGCTACCTCTGAGAGAAGCTTCTCCACTAAGGGACGCGTTATTCAGGACCGACGCACCTCTAAAACACAACTGACGACACTTGTTTTCCTGAATAGCGTTCTCCCGAAACAGACACGTAAGCTCGAGATTAAATATTTCATTTTATTATTAAAGAGTGCTGCCGAGTTTGCTGAGCTATACTGCCTACAATCATTTATTTTTGACAGTGCTTGGTGCAGTGCTGACAGTCATAAATAATAACTTGTAACTTCTTAGCCCACGAGGCAGACATTAATTTAATTAAAATTTTTACCCAGTAATTGAATATAAAATAAACGGTACTACTTTATAACTCTGGATGTGCCTTAAGTAAAACAAATTTTTACATATTTTTTTTTCATTGCGATGTATAATTTTTAATATCTCCCTCCCATCTCGTAATATGTAGAAATTTATAAAGATGAATTTTAGGGATTCAACTGATATTGAAATAATTCCATTACAAAAGGACTGCCGCTGCCGTTACTTTTACAACATAAATTATATTATATCCGAGGATGTGGATAGGAACTTGCGGAGGCAGATAAAGACCTTGCCGATGCCAGATGGATAGTACACGTACTTTGTACATCCGCGCAATTCTCCCGCCTTTATCAGATGTGGTACTGTACAATATGCACGTAAACTATAGACGCTCGTCTTCCCGGATGTTACTCTGTGTAACGGAGTTAACAAATTCCGACGTTTCAAATGAAAGTTAGTGCCTTCATCTCAAAATGTTGAGGAAAACAAAAGTACTACGTTCATTCGAAACGTCGGGATCTCTTAACCCCGCTACACGGCGTAACACCCGAAAAGACCGGAATCCTCAATATCACAGAAGTGGAAACCTCAAAATCTTGCATGATACTAAATTTTCGGACCGGTATAGCCTAAATTAGCATTTGACTGTGGTCCGCGAAGCACCGGTTGACAAACACTGCCTCACGCTACTCGCACACAACAAAAATAGAATTCCAGTCACGCGAACTTTTAATAGGTGTACAAAAAATTGCTTACTTCAGTAAAGCTGTCAAATAATGCGGGTGTTTCATCCACAGCCATCATAATCTTGACCTTTAATGGGAATGCACGAGACCGTTCTTTGTGTCTGTGCTGCTTACAAAAAAATCACTCTGAAGAGGAATGGACTTTGGTCCTGTTCAGACGATGGCTAGAATTAATTTTGCTACGAAAGTGCCAGCACGGTTAATCCTAGGAAAAAATAATGTTAATGTCTCTACTTTCTTTGTTTCCTTCTTCATTCCTCTCTCTATCTCTCTTTCTCTCTCTCTTCTCCTTACTATTCTTATTCTTCTTCCATGGTACCACCAGTGGCGTAGCTGGGGTGTTTTGACGACCCCGGAAATTAATAACAATGGTGGCCCCTAGAGAAATTATGACTTAAAAAGCCCCTGGATACTGCAGACCGGTGTAGTCCTTGGTTTGTTCAACGATGCTCCTCCACTCTTTCCTACCCAGGGTTTTCCTGCCATCCACGGATTCTAAGGAATTCGCAGGTCTCGCTCAGTGCCTTCAGGCCACCTCCTACTAAGTAACCCTATTCTTGTAGTACCCTCTGGTTTAAGGTTAGTTTTCTACTGCCATGCCATTCACGTGTTCTGAACAGCTGTCCAGCCACCTCAGTCTTCCCGCTTTCATCATTTAAGTTATACGTGCCCGCACATACAAATTACATAATTCGTAATTGCATTCAATTCGCCGTAAGATGCTTTCACTGACAAAACTACACACCAGAGTAATTCACTCTGCCAAATACACGCACATAATCACTAAAGTTTTTTTTGTTTAAAATGCGACTTAAATTATAAATAAAGGTTAAATTCAGACTACACGGGAAATGAATGGACTCGAGCATTCCTCCACTGAAATCTGCTCGTAACTTCTTCGTGATTATATATAAGCGATCTAAATTATGGCAGCAGAAAGAAGGATACCGAAAATATACACAGGTAAACCCACTTTGACCGTCATTGTTTTATCCATGTGGCCACGACTTTGTAAGCCTCTGTTACTTACACTTGCAAACAGGTTTTAATAACGAACCAAATGCTTATCAGATAACCTGCTCTTAACTAACGCCGAAAACGTAAACAGCAAGAGCGCAATAAACAGGATAAAATAGAAAATGTTAACATTTTACAGAAACCCTTGCCTACAGAAGACTTTAATATGGTTATAGCAGGATTACACCCACAAAGTAACCGTCATTTTGTATGACAATCTTCAGCGCGAGTCTCACAAACCTTAAGGACCTCCTACTTCAACCATGTGACTGCAGTTACTACGCAAGAAGATGAATACTGGCACCATTACCGCTCTGGCTGCAGAAACACAACGACCTACGCGCATACGACTTTGCGCACATTCCTGACTTATCAGCCTAGCCTCACTAACTTCACCTGGATCAGAGGCTGAAGACTTTGTGAAATGAATCCTGTTTTAACAGTAAATTTGTCTTGGCTTGAAGAAGTACGAGTAAACTGGGCCAGAGTTTGCCCTGTCAAATGGCATAGCAGGTTCGGATCCAATTCGTGGTGTGGCTATGTCTCAAGTTTCCCATATCTTCAGGAGAAAGTGAATAAGTTAACGATGGACTCATCTCCTCTTCAACAGTCCTACAAACTCTAAAATTAATACACGTAATTAAGATTACCCGCCTGCCAAATTTGAAGTCAATAAAAATACTTTTAGTTCATGCAATCGCGTATATACTTTATAAAGAAACTGTTTTGTAACACCTTATAAATTCTTATTATTTCTCAGCTACTAAATTTGAACATGCACATTAACACCAAACCCCAGGCAGTATGTCATTAAAATTCGGTACATTCGTTAACCTCTCCTTTGGGAAATATGTATAATGTGAAGTTCTCAAGGCGGCGAGTATCAGGGTTATGATTTCCTGGGATGTGATACTGTTTACACTGGTTGACCGAAAAGGTTTCCAACCTTTCAGAGAAACCTCTCTTCCAGTTAAAATGGAAATCGCTGTAGAATAAGGCTGCACGTTATTGCCGAAATGAAAGTGCAGCGTCACACCCCAGAAGAATGTAACAACAGCTTTAGATTTCAGTTCTGTAGCTTCCGTCTGACAAGACGTACACTGCTCATGTTCTTACTTGAAACATCCACGATGAATGACGAAGGTAATATTTGCGTCAGCACGGCTCTTGTGGGTATAGTTTTAGGATCAATAATCCAGTGGGGCGGTCATCCAGTTTTTTGTTTGTTTTTGCGGGAGATGCGAATCCTTCAGCACCACGCCCTGGATTACGGAAAACTAACAGCCCACTGCATATGAAAACATAATGTTCAATATAAATGCGCTCGTCGCTAACCGACAACTCGTGAAATACAGGTCATTAATACCCTTTCACGGCGTAACAACGCCTATGATGATTGACTTAAACGGTCATCCAATACTGCGGCAATCTACTATTAATTTGGTGTTTAGATTACAGACGCTCCCAGACTTAGGCAACAGTTACGTTCCGGATTGTCCGGCGCAAGTTGAACTCTAGGCAAATCGGAACTATATAAATACGACGACGTCCAGTCGCAATCCAAACACTCTTTTGCGCTGTGACCCTGTATAACAAAGTCGGTGGATACGAATGTTTCAGAAAGATATAATTACTCCATCTCCTACAGTGTAGACGGGAACAGCAGACAACTACCACCGAAACTGTTATAACCACGAGTACATTACTAGGGGGCCATAACCCAGACGATCAAAACCCCAATTTTCACTGCCGTGAAATCTTTCAAATCTCACACAATCTCACACGAAAAAATGTACATAACAGTGCACAGTATCAGGAGAAACGAGTGAACTATGGGCAAGGACGCCTCTGGGCGTTATACTTCCCTCAACAAATTCCATATGGGTAGCAAATTTTTCAGGTTTTATTTCACAGTAAACATGCATTCCATTTGCTTCTGTTACTTATCTCATATAATGGCTCATATCGGCAACAGTGTGCCGAAAAAATATATTTTTAAACTGAACTTCATTCCGCTGTGATAATGATGATGATGGTGGTGGTGGTGGTAACCATGATGACGATGATGATGATTATGATGATGATGATGATAATAATAATAATGCTACAGAAAAACCATTTATGTCTGAAACTTAAAATGTGACACAAATAAGAGGAACTGAAGGTAAATCGAAGGACCGATTATAGTTATTTAACGACGTTCGTCAAATGCAGAGGTTACACGGGTTCGAAAGAGATACCAAGGTAGAAATGGTCAGAACATTTGGGTTTAAGAGAAACCGATCCTACGTATCGCCCCAAATTGGCTACTCTGTGACGTTGTTTTATTCAGGTACCCTGCACTTAAATGTTTATATTAATCTTGCCAACATGAGCTACAACTGTGTTTTTAAAATGCAGTTTTTATAATTTTACACGGCCATCCATCATCTTGACATTATTTAATGTGTGGGCAAACTACTGTTGGAAAGCTAAACAAAAGCGTAAATGCCTTATTTCGCAGCGTTAAACATGTAATAAAGGCCATGAGCATAAAACAATTTTTTGGGGGTGCTTTCACCATGACATCAAGACGCTACCCAGAAATTTCGGAGTAATATTTGAATCTCCCGCAAAGTATTGGAAACTAATTTCGGTCAAATTATTTTACCGATAAAACGAACTACGCAAACTTCAGGGACATCCCTCAATCCAGTCCTTTCATGAACCGTCCGAATACATGGCACGTGAGTCAAATAAAAACCATAAAAATGTTACCAGCCTCTGTAGCGCAGATATGTTCGGTGCAGCTCTCTCATTTTTCCACATACTGCTGACCCTACCACAAACAGTAAACTTCTAAACCATGTTGACAACTAGTTGTGCCCAGCGCTGCATACAGTTGCATCTCAGTTTGTTTTCTGCCCTTCCAAGATTTTCATCTGACTCAATCTCGTATTTATTTTAGGTTACTTACCGACCCTGCCAATATATCAGAATACAGAGAGTTGAATTGCAGAACTAGTGACTAGAGAGACATTCACCGACTAATGCGTTTTCCAGTTACGCAATTTCAGACTTACGCGATTTTTAAAAAGTAAAAAAAAAGAAATTCACCGACTAATTCTTTTACCAATTAAAAAATTTCAAAATTACCAAATTTTAAAAAAAAAAAAAAAAAAAAAAAAAAAAAAACACTGAAATACGTAACTTTGTTAACCGTCCACCAAAATTTTTCCTTGTGGATACAAAAGCGCAATGAGACGAATGTGGAGGAAGAATATTGCTGGGCGATAACAAAGGCGGCGGGGCGGTCATGTTGCGGCCGATCACGGCCCTGTGTGCTTGAGTAACTGTAGTAGTAAACAGTTCACCAAATGTTTACTCAACTTCCACTTTCGCAAAATTCCACATCTGCCGGATCTTCCGAAACGTAACTTCTGCGTAAGTTGGGGAATGCCCGTAGTCGGAAAGGATACAGAAGTGGCCGCGGTCCATTTGGAACGCTGTCGTGAAAAATCCTGGACGGACTGAGGACACCCACAAAGAACGTGTTGGAGTAGTCCGTATGCCTGCTAAAATTCGAAACAAGCACCTTCAGAATATAGACCAGAAGCGCTACCGTGCTCGGTCCTTGAAGCAGGGCATCGCAATTCCAGTTATTATCTTCTTGGGTAAAAAATATTATGCAATACGTAGAACATGAATTAAATCACGTAAATATACCATCTCACTTTATGTGACCCACAACCTTCTGCCTTCCATACCGCACAGTAGGTAAGAGAGCAATCCTGGGACCGCGCCACTAGTAGTCAGTTTGCAAAATCGTAACTTATACCACTAGCACCTTAATGAAAATCAGTCCTAACCAACTGGTGTAATGACACCGTTCTATCCTGACAGAACTGCAGGAACCACCCTCTGTACCTACAATCGAATTCTGGTACAGTATATGGAAGTAGTCCACGACCACTGCTTTCCTTCACTTAGCATAACTTACGCCCACATTTCCGAACAGCTCAGTGCTACCAACTTAGCTCTGCAGTTAAAACAATGTCGTGTGTTGATTCACATTAAAAGAATCGCAAACACGTAACATACACAAAGACACAAACACACCCGCATCAGGCTTCATAAAAACTTCGAATGAAAGTAACGCTTTGAACATCAAACAATTTCTCTGAAAATAATAATGCTTACCTCGTTGAAGTACAGTAGTAATTAGGCCCACGTGTACCAACATTTAACATTAAAAAAAAATCTACATTCTGCCCACACAATGCATTAATATGTTTCGTGTAATTCTCAGCACCAACAGTGATTATGTCCCTAACCAACGTTAACAGGTAGGCTTTTGTACTTAATAGGATGTAGAAACTACATTTTTGAACACGTTTCGATTACTTTCAGATTCAAGGGTTAACATAATCGGTAATTCAGTCTAATCAATGTCGGGTCATCTACTATGCTGACCGCAAATGCCCAAGACATTCTTTGGTTTCACGTTTACAAACTGGCCGAATTCAACCAGTCACATTCGTATCTTCATCACACAGTGTTAAAGAAGATAGGCAATGTACGTAAAGCGTAACATTCAGGAGCGTTCGCGTAACTATTGTTGCCGTGTAAGAGCAATAATGTATTACGTGAGTCTTGATGTTAAGTACCCGTTATTGTCAGATTCAAATGAACCTTGAATTTTCTCCACAAACTTTCGAGAAATCCTCATATATCAAATTTCATCACATCCATCAAGTGGGGGCCGAGTTGTTTCATGCGCACAGACAGACAGACAGACAGACGAAGAGACAGATATGACGAAGTTAGTGGTCGCTTTTCGCACATTGCAAACGCGCCTCAACAATACATGTTCAGCAACGACTGATAGTTCTAATACACTCTTACGTTAAATCACCACCGACTAAGTCCAAGACAAGAAACTCAGTTCACCTTTCACGGACCAGTCTCCTTGGCCTGCTTCGATTCAGAATTCTGAACTATGAACCCTCAGGCATTTAGTGGGGCTCCAATGTAGCTCAGTCCTGATATAAGCGAGGCTACATACACGGCGACAGGAAAACTGGGGCGTAACTCCCGGAAATGGAAGAGACTTTTCTGTTTTTCACGGAGCCCATGCAGCCTCCTACTCCGTGGGTACCGGGGAGTAAAGCGGCCAGAAAGTGAAGCTGACCAATCACTTTCATCTAGTGTCGAAATAAAAATACTCAGATCTGAACCTCAACGACCCAATATATCTCCATGGCGTAGTGCTTAATTAAGCACAGGGGTAAATGCTACAAATCAGACCAATAAAATGCACAAACTGTAATGTTTTAATTTACAGAACTCCTACATACGTCGGGCCCCAATGACCCATCATCAGGGAGGGCAGTGATACAAAAAAAAAACTAGGCTATACTATTATCTGCAACTGTGGTGAGATCATCACTGTATGATCTCGTGAGGCCCGAGACATGTTGTTTTTTGTTAAATTCAAACATTAAAGCGTGTGGATTTTGTTGGTCTAATTTGCAACAATTATATCACAATGTACGGAGTGAAAAATCTAGAGTTCACAGGAGTAATATTACCGTTTAATTGTACTTGCACGGAGATCGGGCGGTCGCAATTCTTATCTTCCCCTGTACAACGAAACACAGAAAATGCATATATACACAAAAACATCCACTCGCACTCGAACCCGCTATTCCAGCGTTCGAGAGGTATAAAATACTCGGCTTAGTCGGAAAGAAAATGGTTAGAAACGGTAGTGACACCGCTACTGTGCCAGAAAAAAGAAGGTGGCGAATTGAAGGGCAAAATTCTCTCCCGCAGCTGACGTGGGCGAACGGTGCCTTCTAACTTGCAGCTGGCAAAACATGGATCTGCCTACACCTACGGTAACTGACACCATAATCAATGACGCCACGCTTATAACCGGTATGAAATCATCGTGACGTCACTCATGATGTAATCCGCAGTTATATCCACACGCGAGGCCTCTGACAAGGTTTCCGCACCTAACACTGCCATGCATTTGACTGTCTCATCAATCACCTACGGCGGATGAAGGCCTACAGTCGAAAGATTCAGCGTCACGTTCATTACCGAAATGGACAAAACATTCATTAGTAAAGACGAGTTTCTCCACAAAGGTACATGTGAAATGTGACGACGCTTTTTTTTGCCGATACCTTCACTATGACACTCGACGAATGAAAAATCTTAAATGACAGACCGATAGTCAGCCACCTGGTAAAGAATTCCCGGCTGTTTATATAGCATGAATATCCATTACTTTAATTCACAAAATCCCATCAACGGACCCTATTCTGTACTACTTCAAACCAGTCCGCACCTTCCATTTATTCATTTAAGATCCACTTTAATAGTATACTCCGTGCTATGCCTCTGTCTTCAATGTGGCTTCTACCTTTCTTTTCGAAATTAAAATTTTGTCTACATTTCTCGTCTCTTCTTGTACGCTGTGTGACCCGTCCATATCATCCTCTCTGAATTAATCGTTCTAAACCATAGGATGAACAGTAAAAATCATGAAGCCACCCACGCATTTTCTCCACCATCCCTCATAGATCCAGATATTCGCAACATGCAATTCTGTATGCATCGTATTTCTACCTTGTATCTGGAGTTGGTACAAAATAGTCTCAGAGCTGTTAAAACGTCTTGGCTTCGCGCCACAAAACGGTGAAGACGTCAAGCCATTACAATCTCATCCAGACTGCATACGACTGCCAAATGAAACATCAGCTGATAGAATAAGGGCAATATATTTGTGTCTATTCCAGTTAATTTGTCCTCTGTAATGACAGATGAAATAACACACAGGCTGCAAACATCCTAATCTATTCACGGTTTGTGTTAGGCCGCGGTAAGTATCAGATAACGTACAGCGTTGCGAAATGGAAAGATGACTGATGAATACCGAATTGGATAGGATCTGGACGGGAGAGGTCGTGACCTAACCGGGTACTATCTCCGCATCTTTCTGGAAGTACTGAGAAAAACCATGAACGCTCAGTCAAGGTAGCCAATGTCCAAGCCGAAATTTGTAAATAAGCACCTCCAAAATAGCAAAGTATAGCCCCAGTGGTCTACGAAGCATACGCCTATTATAATCTCCCAATTTCCACTCAGTATTTCCGTAATCGCAGCAACCGACAATGCGGCTGTACGCCCTTAAGCTGAAACTGCGTATTAAGTTCGACACTAATTCTATTTTGGATCCTGCGGCTTAAACTATTCTAGTTACGTTTCCGAATTACATATTACTCCACACGCTTAAAATAAATTTACCGGTACATCAGATTCAACAATGATTGTTTAAACGTAAACGTTATACACTACTACGCTAACTGTCCTTGCGAAATACTTCCACAGAAATGAATTCACACTATACTGCGTCACCGGGTGAGGATTTACACACTCCTTCAAGGTTCTCAAGGTTCTTCATTTCCACACCGATGATTCGATTCGTTGTATCCACTTCTCCGGAACAATTCATATTCAACAACCATACGGACAGAGAAAAAACGTGGGAATGTAATGGAGCAGAAACGAAAATCACAAGAACCACAATAAAAAAAACTTTGGGCTGTGGTAAAGAAAAATAAATGTCCTCAATAATCATAACAAAGAAAAACAACACGAAAAAAATGTAATAAAAGAAAAGGGACATTCACAAGAATCATTCGTTTGGATGTTCGTACTCTAATAACGATGGTATTCAGAGAAAACACCATTCACAATGCGCTTCAGAGGACTACACAGTTATGTTCTGGTACAGTAAAACGAAATTCCATTATCCCGGCTAATTCGCCAAGCGCAACAAGAATACGGTGATCGACATGGCTGGCATAGAACCACGGTCAGGAGTCTTCGTATCACTTCACAGGGCTTTCTTCTTCTTCCACAGTGCACTTCAAAACTTGCCTTGTAACAGCACTCCAACACATTTTTCTGGAGACTACACTGTGTTGCACAGTTTCGTAGCACAGGGTGACCGTGTACTGAAGTATACTACTATAAAATACCAACACAGCACACTAATAAAAGCGTACCTATTAAAGATCCCAACCGTTTCAGAGGTCCGCCATCATCTGGGACATACATTGTTTTACAATTCATAGTTATAAGCTTTCTTTCGTTTTCTTTTTTGCTTTTACATTAGTTCATACACCGCTCCCTTTTGGTACTCATCTGATCCCTGATGATGGCGGCCCGCCGAAACATGCTGGACCTTTAATAACTACGTTTTTAATAGCGTATTGTGTTGGTATTTTATAGTATTATTGTGTCGCACATTTTGTTCAGATTCCTGAATTGAAGAAAATAATCAAACACGGACGACCACAACCAAGCGTCTAATACAGTGTTATAAAATTACTGTGCAACACCGACTTTTAAGAGAATAAATACTGAAAGTGTAAACATCGTTCACATTCATCCTGTACAACACGTGCGTAGATTATTAGATCACATTCACTTTCGGTAAAATCAAGCCAATAATAGTAAAGGCACATAAAGCTCTTTGACCTTTAACTAGCTGTAACTGGAAGTGATAAACTTTTATAACTTAAAATATCTGAGGGTTTATGATTTCGGAATCAGTGGAGAACCGTAACAGGCCAAATAGCTTAACCCATGAAACCTGAGAAGAATGTGAAAAGGGAGGTCTTTCTACGAGCAAATGTTGGAATACTACTGAAGACGATTTCCCGATAATCCATTACCTATCCGTTTCTAAATAAAATGTGCAAAGAACTGAATGGGACATGGCCCTTGTAAAAACTGACAAGAAATTCCCCGCCTTTATGAAACTAGAAGGTTAATTACGGCGTCCACAATAGCGAACCACGACACCTCATCCTCTACAAACTGAATCCTGTCCGTACACGCTCTTTCTTGAGTAGTAATTTTAATTTCATCATATTCTACCATCTATGTTATGGCTCCAGGCGGTCCGTTCCCTGAAGCCTTCCTGCTAAAATTCTGTACGTACTTCTAATAGACACCCTGCATGCTACATGTTCCGCCCATATCCTCCTCCTCCGTAACTTCATCTTTCTAATAATATCTGCTAAAGAATTCGAACTATGAAGTTCCACAATACTCAGTTTTTCCATCTACTTTGACTTTCAATGTACTAGGTCCAAACGTTCTGCTCGACACTTCGCTCCTTTGCACTTACACAACCTCCATGTTCTAGTTCAGGTGACAAACTAAGTTTCTTAACGAATACATATAGGATTATTGCGACAGATTAAATCGTGCTTTTTTATAGTTTAGTCTTTACATTTCAGTAACAAAATGGTACAAAGCATTCACGAGGTTTTATCTACCTTATCTGTACTTTCCGTTTATTTTTGTTAATGTATTTTGATTTACGTACTTTAGAAAGGTTATCAGGTGGCGAAAAGTAGCCGTATGTTTAGTTCCCTCTGCGAGGAAATGTGGAGATCAAATTACGAGTAAAAGGCAGGGAAATTAAACGCACGTTTCCAGTTTCCAAAATAATTTGGTTTCTCACGCCTGCAAAGAATGTTCCCGTTTACAATATGACACACAACCTTTTTACTGCCAATCTAACAGCAAAGCACAATGTCATTATGCAGCGTGACACGTCAACTTTTGTTGAGACTGAACTGTTCGCTAGTCAGGAAGTTAAAAGCGGTGCTTGGTACCGTGTTTCGTTCTACTGCATACAAAACCCATCCGCGTTTTCTGGGATATTTTTAACGTTCAGTTGTAATTATGTATGCCTTATGAATAAAACTTACAGACACGAACGGTTATTAAAGAGGAGGATTATTGTCTGCTAGAATACGTCGCCGTGTAGCCATAAGTACCAACGTGTCGGAGCAACCCTCTACCTCAGTCCTCGGCCTAACAGAACCAACGGTACAGTTCAAATTACTTTAAGTTTTTATTTCTTAGCCTAAAGATAAAGGCCACATGTTCCTCTGAAACATCAGTACTTATCCACCAGAAGGCGCGGTATCAAATTCCAGAGGAAGAGACTCGTCACAACCACGGCCGCAGAAACTTAAAATCTCAGTGTTATTAGCGATCCCTGTAGGTATCGAATTGGGTTTTACACGCTGCTTGACTTCGAAAATTGAATGCACCGATAAACTTCCTACTGCAACCAACGTTCACAGGAATATGCAGGAGTAATCTGCGGTGCACTGGCTACATTGCAATGCAAGCGTTAGATCATAGCTTAGACATAAAGTAAACAGGTAGTTTATGCCTGCAACTAAAGCCGCGCATTGAAAATGGTCATTTCTGAATATTTAGTTGACTGATATTACGTTGGTACCTGACAGTTTCTGGGCGACAGAAGTGTTTCGGAAACTTCGAATTGCAAAGGACGTACTGACTTTGGGTGAACCTACACAAAATTCGTAAAATCTGCTGTGAAAAACAGCTTTCAGGCGATATTTCGAGTCCCTGACCTACACTCATTATACGAATCACACAGACACAGCCAGTCTACGACGTTTGCAGCACCGATGCCACGCCTGAGACTTTCATTCACGTCTCGGCCTAAACATCATCTCAGAGGCAAAATAAGCATAAGAAGATTAATGAGCCCCCCCCCCCCCACACCTTTTTCTCCTTCTGCCCCATGCACAAGCTTCAAAACAGTTTTCTTTTAGAATGCAAGATCTGTATGCAGTGGCCAAACCACCTCCAGCTATGTTAATCTGCGCAGTTATATAGTACTTGGCCTACTACTACATACAGAAGACACAAATCTGCGAGTTTCACAAGCCGACAACCGAGTTTACGCACGAAATAGAGTGCGGGGACAGATACCCATCACTGTTACCGTTGTTCCCTTAACACCCTTCTTGGACCCACGCAGTTTTTCAGTGTACACGACCACATCTAATACTGTAACCACGAAGTATGTGAGGTACCCAAACCAGCTGTCTTATATGAATTTTCACTGTGATACAAGCTCCATAACCCTCTGGTATTCAGCCCCAAGTTAGTTGTTTTCAAAATAGGCCCACATCACTGTCAACATCACCGTCAATAACCCTCGCATCCAGAATAGGATACAAAGACCGACTTTATTGCATATGGAAAGTGTTTTAGGCGCGTTCGAAAAATTGCGAAACCAACTACTACCTTCGTCGTGTCTGTCCGTCCGTACTGATGATCTTAATTTCATGGGAGAAAACATAAAATAAAAGCATTCCCACGGAGACCGGTCCAGCCTTACAGTACATACAGGTAACAACATGTCTCTCCACCAGAAGTCAAGACTCAACCATAATATAAAGATTTATAATAAATCCTTTGAAAATATGGTAAAGTTCCAACGCTTGAGATCGACACAAACAGCTCAAACTTGCACTCGGGAAGAAATTAAGAGCAAATTAAATTCCGGGAAGGAATGCCACCACTCAGTTGAAAATCTTCTACCTTCTCGTCTTGTGCCTGAAAAAGTACAGATAAATATATAAATGGAACTATTGTATTTTACTGTTGTCGTCCATGGAGGTGAAATTTGTTCTCCCACGCTGAGGGAGGGAAACGTAGAAGTATTCGACAGCAGGACGCTTAGGATGATATTTAGACCTAAAAAACAGAAAGTAACAAGAGGCCGAAGAAAACTGCTTAATAAGCTTCACCATTTGTTTGTTGTCCTAATCGCAATTAAGATAAAATCAGAGAGAAAAAGACGGACGAGGCATGTGAACGGCAACGAAAACAGAAATGTAAGTTACATTGTGTTTTGGTTGGAAAACCTGAAGTAAACAGACCACTTGTGGAACCCGCGTGCAGATGGATGGTTAATATTAAAACGGATCAGAAGGGAAAAGAATGGGAGCAAGTGGACTGAAATCATCTGACTCAGGATTGTGATCAGTGACGGGCTATTGTGAGCCCGGTCATCAAACTTCAGGTTCCACAAAATACAATGAATTTCTTGCCAGCTAGGCAATTACAGTAGAACCACATTTAGCCGGTCGCTGGTTATCCGGATCGCCAAATATACGGATAGGCTTGGCCCTTCGGGTAAAATTGTCGAGAATTCTACATAAATAACTTCCATGGAAATTACCGGTTATCGGATCAAGTACAGTACAGTGTTATGGCTTCTAGAACTTCAAATCAGGGAAGGTCGATAGGTTTAGACGCAGGTACATACTGTAAGTAGTAAAAGCCGAACTCCAAACTTCCAATGTAGCCTATTTTCAAAGAAAAATCCAATTATCCGGATTGTCTGCATATCCGGTTAGCTCGCTGTCCCAATTAATTCGGATAAGTGGATTTTTACTGTACCAGTTTCCTAAGAGGGACTTCGCCCCATAGTTACTTACAGAGTTAAAATTATGAAACTCCTCATTATGCAGTCCTCCGTTTACCTGTCACTTCTTTTCTCTTAGGTCCTAATATTCTCCAACTCCGTCACAGTGAGAGACCAAGATTCACACCCACATAAAACTATGAGAAATAAGTAAAATGTGGGTTTATAGGTCTTAGTCTTCTGAACGTCAAAGGTTACACCGAAAAACGAAAGATTCTGAACCAAAGAGTACGAATAATTCTCGAAGTTATCTTTATGTACACAGCGACATCAATTACTGTGCATGTCGTAGCGTTGCATTGAATGATCTAGGTGCAGAAAATCGCCAGTACGGAAACTGAAATTACATCAGAAGTGAAAAATTATTTCAAATCACATCCCTTGAACGGACATTAGGCTTTTCATTTTTCACACAGTCAGCCTTCTTTACAGAACCGGACGTTTGTAACAATTTATATCAAATGGTTATTAAATTACAATTAATTAACAGGATATTGAAGTAGCGACGAGAAACGAAGTAACTTTCAGGATGTGATATGAACTGCTTTCTGTTCGTTCGTAACCATTCCTGCATCAGAAACCCTTTGAACACTACCAACACGTTCACATCACTCTGCAGCTGACAGTTTGTCCGTCTTGGTGTCCAGCCACCCACGGCCACCACCACCAACACCACCACCACCACCCCCTCCCGGGGTGGGGGGGGGGCTGGTAAACCACTTCTTATCAAGCAGTGAGTCGGACCACTGCAGTTCGCCTTGGTCTGCCCCGTGTCCAGTGTTTCGGTCTTTGTCAAGTTGGCCTACATGTATTTAAAAATGCACATTTTGAGCAGACTGACAAATGAAACTCCATTTACAACGGCTCGTATGGGCTACAGCCTACAGCACATGCAAGGCCGCCGTCACTCCAGATACTGGAAATCAGATAATGCGGTATCGTCCTCAGATTATGTTACAGACATCAGCAGCTTCGTCATTTGACATTTTCACCAAAATAAATATGAATTGCTGTTTTAAATATTCAATTCATATGGCACACTAAACTCACATGTCCACAACAGAGAGCAATCGAAAGACGCTGTATAACTAATCGCAGTCTGTTGTGAGAATTATGTAACTCCAGTGAGCAGAATCCTTGTTGTGAAGCCACCAGTCCCATGGTTCTTCAACAAATTCCTCGCATTTTATGGAAAACTACGGTTCATTACTGTGTGCAAAACGGCTTGGTTCAGCGAGTTGCAGCACCTTGCAAACAAGTATTTTTCAGCGAGTTAGCAATACAATTCAGATAAATAAAGAATACAATGAAATCACAATTTCATATTAAACATACATTTATTCACGTTCTGCTTCTCGCATTTGCCATTAACGGTGATTATTTACGAATTTAAAAAGCCCTTGGTGCTTAACCAGTAAGCCCTGAACATGCAGCACCATTAAAACTTTCAAACAACGTGGTTACTATATATACAAATTGCTTTAACATTAAGAAACTTCTAATTTTTCCCTCCAAGTTTAGCTGTGCGCTGCATACGATTCTCAATCAAAAATGCCGCTCGGCAGCATTAGTAAGTTGTTCCTTATAATGAAGAAGCAGTGTGTTCACTGTGAAGTACGAAAAGACTTTTTATATTATTGACATTAATTTCATGCTTCGAAGAGTTCACCTCAGCGCTAAATGGCTGCTGGATGGGTGCTATTTGCGGTCTCGGCTTCTTACAGGAATCAAACACCGCTCATTCAGGCCCAGTGCCAGCCATTCTACTAGCTGCGCTATTCCCCACCACAGATTTACATAGTAGGCCTATAACAAGTACGTTTAAAGTAACCAGAGGATAAATTGCGAAACACATCGTAAAAATAGCAGCAACGATCTAAATACCAGTTTCCAGTTGAATTATTCTCCATTCAGCAGCGCAGAAATCCGGTCGAAGGCCCCTTGTAATTATCAGCAAAGTCACTTCCATATCTCGTACAAGGATCCAGTATATTGCCTTGTGTCAGAAAACCACAAACCAGTCCGAAAAAAAAAACAAATTTTTGTATTCTATACGTTTTGGGTCCCCGCGCCGCGAGGTCTGCAGCGGCCTTATCGACGCCACTGTCTCTCTGCCTGGTATAATGGTAGTGCGTACTAGCAGAAGAAAGCAGCTGTCGTTTCTTCAGCTGCTGTTTGGACGGTCTGCATCACACCCCTGTCTCTTCTGAATAAGTAAACGTGATCACGAGTGATTACAAATGGCGACCTGGGTAGAACGAGTGCGCAGAAAACCGCAGCATGTTAGTTCCGACACTAGGCACGAACGACTGAGTAAACAACAAAGAACATCAGAGGCCGCAGGAATAACCAAGATCAACCCGTATTCGAACAGCGAACTTCTGAATATGAAACATGGGTAGCAATATGCGATTATGAGAATAGAAATTGGTAGAATCAAACCAAACGTCTCAAAAACGCTAAGCGGATTTACGTGTAACACAGCGGATCTGGCAACATTAAGATGTAAACTACGGACTTTAGAGACAGTGAACGCCCTCTAGTCTCAGGCAGGCCGTCTGATCTGACAGCCTACACCGCAGTGATGAAAAGTTACACTCTGATAAACCTACTGACAAAGCAGACATTTTCTATCCAATCTCCAAATACGCGTAGTGGTATCTCAACGTTACGTAATGCAAACAACGAACGTGGACTTGTCAAGCACGTTGTTTCAAACCAACTCTACTTGTACGTGTATTCACCGTTCAGAAAACATCAAACCCCGGGCTAAACAAACGCTGCTCATTCTTAAAAAGGCAACTTTTCTCTAATGAAAGCATTTGTATTCCACAGACATTTTCTACAGACACGGCCATTCCTCATGCAGGTCTGGGATGCGGATTTCCGTACCAGACGTACGAGGGTCGGTCAGAAAATACGTTTACATGGCATGTAATTTCGCGACTGAAAGAACCAACGCCGACTGTGTTACATCAGTGACATTTGTCGCCGAGCGATCACCGTCTGTTTCCGGAGCTGAGGTAAATGCTGCTGGCGATGAACTTAAAAGGCAACGATGACTGGCAAACACAAGACACGTACTTCTGTCAGCATGGAATTGACAATCTCGGTCCTGGGTATTATAAATGCCTCAGCTGTGGCCGCGACTATGTGCGAAAGTAGTGAAAAAGCAGTACAACTAAGTAAGCACTTCACGCATTGTGAGTGTTCTAAATGAAAAAAGAACTTAAACTCTATGTAAACTTATTTTCTGATCAACGTTCGCAGCAATTAAGACGTTTAAGTAAACAAAGCTATTACAAGGCGGCGCCACATTGTTTTGAAAGGCTAATAAAACAGCAGTAATTCACCTAAACCACAAATTACAAAAATCGTCAATATTGTTCTGACGTAGAAACAACGCAGCCGAACGACCGCAAGGCGTTTAGCCATAAGTGTGCAATTAACTCGTTACTAAAATTATTGGCCCGTTTGTCAGTCACGTGACGTACCGAAATTTGTGACCCACCGAAATTCATCAACAAAAATACCTAATAAAGAGTAAGACAGTTACGTTAGATTGGATGTATTGAGTCTATTAATTCAGCACTGAGCTAGATAACTAAAAATTTTGTATGAATTATTACATGCAACATTAAAAGGTTTAAAGATTAGTTCATTGAAAATGGCTTGATAGCATCCATACATTTGCTTCGCGTGTAATCAGCTTACAATTAATGAAGTGTTCCAGAAAGATCTGTAATTAACGCTGGCAGTTCCAATGTGCTCCGGTTCTCCATAACAGAATGTAATGTATTTACTCCCTTTTGTTGCGAACAAACATCAACATATTATAACTTCAAAATCTCAATGCACAAATTGCACACACACTGTACAGATCGTTTCTCCACGTTACTCTGGGGACATTTTCAAGGAAGTAATGTCCATTGAACTGCGATCGTAGGTTTCCCTAACACACTGGTACTGTCTTTCATCGCCAACATTTCGGGGTTTACATAAATATGGCGATATCCTATGTACGGTATCATCCAAATGCAGCAATATTTGTCAGTAAGCATCATTTACCATCATAAGTTATGGATGTAAAAAAAGGTAAAGTGATCCCGTTACAGGCCCGGTGTGGCCCAAAGGGTGGGAAGAGGTATAGCTCTACTCTTCTATGACCGTGGCACTAGAAGGGGGTGAGTGGTCAGCAGCACGCCCCGGCCGCACTTTACCCCCGGGAAAGACCCGGTACCCATTTTACAGGAGGCTGGGTGGGCCCCACGGCCGGTCTGGACGGGAGGAAAATCTCGCCCCACCGGGATTCGATCCCAGACCGTCCAGTTATGGATGTATGTTACAGTAAATGTTCAAAGGAACATGAATATGACAATCACTAGTCATGTACAGCAAGTCCGACATGGTACGAAAACTGTTATCAGCTGTAATAACATACCGAAATCTGACTTAAAATATCAACGGTAACCAAAGTGGACATCATCATAGTTACGTAAAACACGTCAGGTGGAATTTTCTTTCGGTGTATTAGGCATTTCGTAATAAGTTTTAATATAATTTCTACCTCTCCCTATTTCTTTTATACATTTCTATGTAATTCTTTGGATCTGATGGAAGGATACAGGGAAAGAAAAAAGGGATAGCGAGGGAGCGGACTGACAGAGATCGAGAGCATGTCTGAAAAATGATTCCAATCTCAGATACTCTAGTTTGGTATTTAACCTTCGAAATCAACTGCAATCAAATCATCCAGCATCGTAGGCGAACGGCGCATGCAGTTAAAGGTCGTTGGTAGTGCACATCTGGCTCAAGTGCAGTCAACTGCTGACATAATTGAATTACCACCGACAAAGTCACAAGGACGGAATACATCTATAACCGAACTTAGCACAAAATTAAGTGTGACTAAAAGCTACAAAATGTTTGCAAATAAGAATACCTAAATATTAAATAATTAGAAAGTATTATTATTATTATTATTATACTGTCTCTGTTAGGCGCGTTCGTAAAATTGCGAAAAGCGACTAATAGCTTGTCATGTCCGTCCGTTTGCCCGCCCGTCTGTCCGCATGGAACAACTCGGCTCTCAATTGACGAATTTCCGTGAAATTTGATATTTGAGAAATTCTGCAAAATATGTTGAGAAAATTCAAGTTTAATTAAAATCTGACAAGAATAAGGGGTAATTTGCATAACGACCTACGTACATTGATGATAGTATCTCAACGAATTCTTCTTACAATGAGAAATATTTCAGACAGAAAATGTGTAGATCAAAACACGCTTCACGTTCAATAATTTTTCCCCAAAAATCGTACCATTGTACCATTTACAAGATTAGGTGGAAAAATATGGTACAACCAGACAGGCCACACACCACAATACGGCGCAGAAAAGATGCGATTTGCATGCCGAATAACTAAGGCAAGGGTACAAAAACACACTCATAACATTTACTACTTCTTTTCTTCGGCAAAAATGGTTAAGCGAACGCGCTCACTGTTACGTTATACGTACGTGTCTCTCTTGCTTGTCCCACCCTCAGAAGAATGCATGAGCAATACAAGACTGGAAACGTGCCATTCTGTACCAGAATACACAGCGTTTCCACACGCGTTTGCGAAACACTTCCTTCTGACAGTACACTTCTATAGCAGACGCCTTTATGAAAATTAAAATGGCCCAAAATATTTACACTATGCACAGATATGGAACGTATACAATGATCTTCAATATTTGGTAAGAATCTCTAATATCAAATTTTATTAAAATCAGTCCGGCGATTGTTGAGTTCAAATATGTAGGCCCGACGTTCATCAAAATCTGCTAAGTTTAGGTACATCACGCACGAAGCACATAATCATACCCATATTTTTCTGCCAGGCCATGCTTCGCGTGTAGACAGGCAATGTTAAAGATGGGGATATATGTGATCGAATAGTACGTGCACCATCAACAAGTTATAGCCCTGTGCATGAATACTAATTTTCTTGTTTCCTTTTGGCTTTTCGCGTAACGGTAATTTGTGATAAATGATTGCAACCTAGAAATAAACAATTCGCAGTTCGATTATTAGTCTTATATGGCTACATATACTTACAATAAAGTTTCCAGCATGTTATGCTAATGATATCACAGGCAGCAACATATATTTTTTAATTCTCTTCGTTCACGCTTTGATATACCGCATGAAATGGAAGGCTGTTTACGTGGTGGTGGACAAATGAAAATTTCCATTTCGAATCTAACTTTCGACGCTCACGACCCTAAACCGAACAATACCCTCCTTTCAGCATTCCATCAGAAACGAGTATGACATCACAAGCGCGAATGCCGGAAGTAAGTTGTAAAACCAATATTACAACAAATAACTCCGCTTTCAAAGCGGCGGTATATTATACAGATGTAAAACTTTGACAGTAAGCTGTTCCAACACTGATACCTTTCAAGGCCAGTTTCTCGTTAATGAAAACATCGCTGTTGGCACAGTACACCTGTGTGCCAAACACGGAAACAAGGAAAACAGAAGTGGTGATGCAGTGCCAGTGTATTTGATACAATACGTACGTTCTGAAGATAGCAAAGTTTGTTTCTCGAAGCTATTACTTCTCCAATCCCCCTCCCCCCCAAAAAAACCGGTTCGGTACATCTCAGTAATGTAACGTGTAGTGTTGCGACAATATAAACATTTACACAACTTCCATACGGTGCTCTGTTTACAATTGTATTCGAGCATAATACGCCAATACGCCACACTTGCAGAAAAACACAAACACTATCATATTAAGTGTTAACACTTACCTCAGTAACAGACTGTTTGGTGAACTCGTTTAGTGATTGCATCCAAGCATTTAATATCTCATTCACTACCACGAAATCGGAATACAACCAATAAAACACTTCGTTGACCCACTGCACACTTTCACTCTCAGGTCCTGTAGCAACGGGTGGTTGGATGTAGGAAATAGTTCTCGTTGGGGATGGTGCAGGGCCGGCTCCCTTTTTGGATATTCGTTTTCGTATAGGGGGTGTAGGAGGTACAGGTGTTCCTGCCGTCCTCGGAGCAGCAACAACAGTTGTTCGGGGTACTTCTTTGGCAACCGGGGTATCTTCACTGACACTTGGAGCTACGTTGATACCTGCTGGCGGTAAGACTACCGTTGACTTGTCTTTCACTTCCGAAGAACTAATAAACCTGCCATAAATGTATCTCCCTATGCCAAGCACAAACAATCCGAATATCATCCAACCAAATATCAACATAGCTATGGTATCCATTGTTGTTTCGGCGCCGCCTTCGAAGCTACAGATCAGATCGTCTATTCTGTCCGCCAAGTCGGCCATATTGCTCCATCCCGCCGACAGCCAGTTCCAAATTTGCTTTAGAATGAGATCAGCCATTTCTATAAATAAGTCACCGGTTCACGGAGTGAAAATAGCATCTGAGCGCTGGGTAAGAGAGATCGAGTTTCCCCGGCAGCAGTCACAGAGCGTGTGCCAAAGCCTCGCTATAACACAACGACACTGCAGCGCTCTCTCTCCAGGCCGCAGCTGTAAACATTGCCGAGTCAGTGTGGTGGCACTCCTGGACACTCGGAATTCGTTCGCGGCAATCGATACACCGTCAAACTCATATTTGGAATAAAAAAGAAAAGAAAATAATCCGTGGACACAATCTCTCTGTAGGAAAACACGCTGCTAATAATCGCACTTGTAAACCTAGGTTTTATCAATACATCCACCAACAAATGCACTTAATAAAATATAATTTAAAAAATTCGTAACAATCATTAAAATTCCTACATGTTTCGGCACCGAGGTGCCAGCCTCAGGGAGTGAGTTACAGAACAAAGGGCTATAAACCCAACACGTTAGTCTAGGTACTGCATTGCCTGTATTAAAATGGCTGAAATTTTAATATTTTAAAATATATTTAAAAAATGTACGAATGAAACCTACAATACTGTGACGTTAAAATTATACAATAGTGAACAGTTCCAAATATAGTTCCGTAGTTGACGTTCTGCACGGAATATGTATGCAAATATCTGCCTCGTGTGATACGAAGGGATCTCGTCCAGGTAGAGGTAGTGATGTGTGTCATACGGGGGGGGGGAGTGTAGTGTTGTACACAACAGCACATCTAGGCAGATGTATGAAGGCATACTCCGTACAGAGCGTAAACAACTACGAACTTACACAAGGAACTGCTCATTATTGTATAATTTTAATATCACAATGTTGTAATTCTTATACTTCTCAACCGTTTTATATATATATATATATATTAGAATTTTAACATTCTAACATTTTAAACATTTCAGTGAGGGTAGCGTATTACCTAGACTAACGTGATGTACTCACATTCCTTTGCTCTATAACTCCCTGAGGATGGCACCCCAATGCCGAAACATGAAGAAGTTTTGAATATTTGTTAATTGCATTTGTTGGTAGAAATACCGAATGTAAGAATATCCACGGTATGAATAATATACTGCATGTTTTATATCTTCACAACTGCAATGATATCTGACAGCAGATGCAATTCGTAATAGGACTGGAACAGCTTTGCGTAAGAACAAATACAGTGTGTTTTCTGCTATTACTACTACTACTACTAATACTAGTACTACTAATTATACTGCTATTACTACTACTACAACTACTACCATCACCATCATCAACAACAAAAACAACAAGATCACCGCCACTAAAACTAGGAATTAAAATAAATTTTCAACAATAATGTACCCTACTATGTCGTTTCTGGAACAGGAGGCAACGACCCACTGCACATTTTGAAAACGTCTGTCCGTTTCTTTCTTATATTATTTACGAACATCGACATCAGTTTCTTCCGTTATGGGAAATCCAGTAATGTGATGTACGTACGATGTGCCAATGGTTGGCCGTAAACGGTTTTTGTATGTCGTAATACAGAGTCCACAAATTTTCAAACAAGAAGCAACCTCAACAGTCTACGTTCCAAAATGGTAACATGAAGTGAGTTCCATAATGAGGACCCACAAATATCAGGCGTCATCGTACAGAATTAGGTCGCACGGGCGACCTGGCGGCCAGGACTTGACCACCCTGTCGTAACGTATTCACCTCAGGTTAATACGAGTAAAGTTGGAAAAACAAAGAACGTTCTTTAAAAAAAATATCTTAAGTTAGTCTACATTAGAATTCGAGTTGGGTGCCTCTCAAACATGATGAAGATGTAATAATAATAAGTACAGAAGTTCGTTAATTTTTTTATAGAAAGACGCAAACATACAAACACCAGAGATGACAGCACAAAGGTAAACAAAGGATAATCGCTATGCGGTTAGATCAGTTCATTACCTCGTTACGCAGTTTTCACTCATTGTGCACAATATATGGAATTGTCAGCCATTTCTTATTCCTGTGCACGTAAATTATTATTATTATAGTAATTACCATCTGTAGTAGTAGTAGTAGTAGTAGTAGTAGTAGTAGTAGTAGTAGTAGTAGTAGCAGTGGAATCTAAGTGAATTATGGTTGCTTTCTTACGCATCAACATCATCCCTCTGCGTTATGCAACAGGAGTGAAAAAAAAAGACTACAAAGACTAGAATAGTGCACTTGTGAAAGTGTCAAATTATAACGACATTTCAGATTTAACAGAAACGTAAGATCTACCAGGAACTGAACCCAGTGTTTGTTCAGTTCGTCAGCCGTAATTATGACACACGGCCCTCGTCATAAATCAACAGAAATCATACCGTTGTATTTTACATTCTGGCATGTTGTCAAGTGTGTGAACCACTTTCTTGGAAGAGGTCTGGTAAAACCAAACCTCTGAAGCCTGAAATTCATCCCATATTTAAAAAATGAGTTCTTATCTACAGGGAACGCCGCGTCAAATTTACAACGATAAATATCAAATCGTAAATTTTGAAGTTTCGCTGACCGTGCATCTCAGTATATTTATCTCAGTAATTAACCAACTTGATGCACACAATTTTTGTTTTACAATAAGTTTATTTCATGTTTCGAGCACATAGTGCTCGAAATAATGTGGAGGCATGAAATAAACTTATTGTAAAACAAAAATTTTGTGTATCAAGTTGGTTAACTACTGAGATAAATCAAATCTAAGTTTCCTCAGAAGCCAACAAGGACCCCAAGGTCACCCCTTAGGGCAACCATCAAACACAACGCGTGTTTCATACTTCTCTACAATTTCTGATCGAAACAATCGTCGCTCCGGCATATATTGAGCGAGTTACGCGCTTGATTCACGACAGATGGACATAAACGTTCATATAAAGGGGCCGTTAAAACTGCCCCACCTAAATAAAAAACATAAATATTTCGAAATTTTCTCAATTTCCAATAAAAATCCGTGACAAGGTATGGAGCTGTTATATGCGTGCAAACGAGCAGAGTAACACGACGATTATCTGGTCGCTGAGAGTGGAAGGGAACTCTTCTGAAAATTAAGTATAAACTCGAGATACACGGTCACCGCTATCGAGTCCGCGGCTCAATTACAGTCACTCAAATACAGCCGGTGTCTTAAAATTTTCCACATTACACGCTCCTATTACTATGAGTGTTGAAAGCCACGAGGGCTACAAAACTAGTAACGCGGCAACTTCTTCATCAGGAGTGTGTGGAGTGCTGCCTAAACACCGCGCTAGAGGCTATTCAAGAGGCGGTAAAAATTATTCCAATTGTTCAACACCGCGTGTCTGAAGCTCAAGCCACAACCCCCTCCGCACACACCACCACAGTATTCTCAGACAAATAAATTCGATGTTTTGCATGTTTAGATCTAAATTTATATTGTATCTGCACACACTTGGACTCACTAGCAACACGCTGTTCCGTCTTCTCCGATACTAACTAACAGTTGCCCTTCTCTCAGTCGTTATCTACAATGATACATGAAGTACAGGAGGGAGGGGAGATTCGGGTTCAGATAAATTATTTAATGGCATTTAAAGTCTGAGATTACATACAGGTCTACCCGTCATAGTTAAAGAAATCGGGCAACTGGAGTAATGCATCTACTGCCCTGGTCGCAAAGCCCGAAGGTTCGACACCAAAGTCAGACCCCCGCCCCCCTCCCCCCATCAAACACAAAACCAAGTCATGCTCATCTTCCCCCCCTCCCCATAATGTTTCTCCCCCCCCCCCCCCCGAAAATCATCATTTGCATTATCCCCATCTCCTTATCTATTTTCCAAACGACCACTTTCACAGAATTTCCCCTCCAAAATTCTGTGTGCGTTTTTGACTCCCCGAACCAGCACATTCCGAACTTCTATAATTCCTTATGTACACTAAGTACGCTGCTTTGTTTAAAAACAAAGAGTAGTGTAATACATGTCGTAACAGTAACAAAAACAATGACGAACTGTGGCAGCTCGACTGCGCCCAAAGACATTTTGCGAGATTTCAGGCTTCCGCCGCGGTGTACCTGACGCCTCGAAAATGGGGATGATTAATTCATCCGAAGCGTCGTTAAAGAGCTACCAACTAACGCCGCGTAACATCCCAGAAGAGCAAAGGCCAAAAGTAAAGTCGCCCTTGTACACGCCATAAAGACATATGGAAGTAGAGATATACCTCCACTCATTCGTAACCTCGGCACTAAACGGAGGTGCGCGGTCTGCTTCGTCCCCCGGCCGTTTTACCCCCCGGGGAAACAGTCGGCGGTACGCTAGGTGGGTAACATAGCCGGTCTGGAAGCTGTGGAGAACTACCAAAAAAATCTTGTACCCTTGCCGGGAAGGAATAATAATTCCTCGGATCGCCTAACATATCACAAAATAATCACTTCAAATAAAGCCGTACTTTCCTTAATTCCGTGTTCAATTGCTTCTGCTCTACGTAAAAGAATCTGTATTTTAACACATACCTCAAGATCTTTAATTGAATGAAGATGAAATCAGTCCATTCGAATGAACAGTTTTCTTCTACCCTTTCTACAAACGGGTAATATTGTGCCACAATGGCTTGCAGAGCGACATAACATCCTGCACTACAGCTTTTTTGTTCTCATCAGTCGGACTGTTAATTCGATTTCTTCACTCTTTAGTTTGTGGCCTTATTTCTTACTTCCCTTCTTGCTCATGATCCAGTGCAGTACCAAGTTTCTTGGTACGCTTTTTCACTCCTCTTGCAACTGACGACTTCACGTTGTCTTTAAAGAAAAACACACACGGCTGGTTATTTTCAATTCACAGTTTACGAGACTAATTGAAATCAGTGCGAACAGTGTTTTGTTGCACATCGGCGTGACATACATGTTTAAATTCTCCCACGCTGATTCCATCGATATGTTCAGCATGTATGCATGTCTTATGTGAAGTTTGAATGAAACGCGTAACCACAACTTTCTTTAGAACAAACCGTACTCAAGATTTTGGTACGACTTTGAAGACATGGATCTAAGTAATGACGCATGATGAAAGCGGTAATACTCTTTCATTGAAGAGATTTCTCTTATGTATGTTCTCTCCTACTTCAATTGCGTCAAGAATAGCACAAACAGGAAGTAATAAAACAGACTGAAACACTTCCTGCCACACCCGCTCGCTTTTCCTTCGTGACGCCAATTTAACACAACCGAACCAACACCGACAATCAATAACGGAAGTGTTTACATTAGTTCATGCAACTTAATTACTCTACGTCGTCATTCGTACCGCAGTGTCGGTGGCCTTCCCCAGCAAGAAAACACTGTGACACCATGGATACTGTCTCCTCTGCACAATTTATCATCCATTACGTTGTCTTCACAACAACGCATTTTTTACATCAGCCGACCCACCACATGCCGTCTGAAAGAGTAAAGCCACATCCAAGAAACGCCTTCTTATGAATCTAAGTTCAAAGATACACACACTCAGTAAATCGGAGCCGCCTCTACTTGCATCTGAGATCTTAAATTTATATCTTATTAAAATCTCAACCGTAATTTCTCTGGCTTTTCAGAAGTAAGTTGGACTTTGCTTCACCGCGTGTTAATAGCTACTACATAACACATAAAGTACAGAAATTGTAACAGACCACTAAAAACCAACTTCTCACACCAAAAATATCACTGAAATGTATAATGTGCTTTATGAGATTAAAATGAAAAGGGATGACGACAAACGAATTACGTCTCTACAAGGCATTTTTGGTCTTAACGTGCATAATATATACACGACACATACAATGCCCACTATTTCTGTAAGAACGCTAAGTATTTTATAATTTTTTTGTACCGTGCATTGTCATACAATCATGCAACATAAAGCAAAGAAATGCACAATTTTCAGATTAATATATTTAATTTGAAAAGTGTGTATTTCGTTGGTTTATGTTGCATAATACGCTAAGTATCTTCACACCAAACAGTTTATATGTCTAAGCACAATAAATTACAGTCATGACACGAAGAAACTGCGGTCTTCCTTAACGCAGAGCATCCCTTCAGAGGGGAGGTGGGCTCAAAGGTAAGGGCAGAGATCACGACATAAATTCAGAATTTTTAAATTCAGACTTTCAGATATCTTAATATACGGTGGATGCTGCATAGAATTTCTAATGACTGGTAAACATGGACATAAAATATTCTGTAATTTATAGTAAATTACTATTTCATATTTCACATGTGCAGTCGTAACTGCATATAGCCAGTGCCATATCAAGAAGAAGACCACGTAAGCCTAAGGCCACGTTTCAGAGCGTGACCTAAAAACTTTGAGAAAAAGAAAGAAAACAGAATCTCGAAAACCTCAGAAATATTTATAAAATATTTAGTTATGAGGAAGGAATTATCTTTATATTACAGATAAGCGACTCCACAAATAACACTGATCCACTGTGCGGGAATATCGCCCAAAACCACCCAGTCCATGCCTGGCTCTTCAGTTCAGCATATTTCAACCTGTTTATATCTGCTTCCAACATCTTGACCAATATTTTATGTCTGCAGAGGGCAGACTGGTTTTAAAGTAAATACATTACGTCAATTGGCTGTATCCTAAAAGGAATGCTGGCTTGACAACTTCGTTTTGCCCACTGTTTCTCACTGGGACAATTATGAAGAACTGTACTTCATGCATTATGCAGTACCACCACATTTTGCGTTCTCTGTTCCTGCATGGCTTGACAACTGTTTTCCTGGTCGGTGGAATGGGCGTCGAGGACCAAGAAAATGGCCTTCTTGAAAACTTTCTTGTTGTTGAACAACAAATCAGAGACACCCTTGACGCTGTTCCTCTTGACTTCTTAAAGAAAATGTTGAGTCTGTGCTTTTCATGATGCATTAAATGATAGTTTACAGGCTTTAAAACTGGTGCAGTAATTCCAACAATATAGCCTTTGTTTAGTTGATACAGCTATTTAATTATTTCCTAATCATCCTGTAAATCCCGACATAAATAGGAATGGAATATTAAATGGGACAATTTTAAAAGATTTAAAACATATTTAAGAGCTGCTTCACATATATTACCAAAAACATAAGTAAAAACTAGGAAAAGGGGAGTTATGACCTGGGATAATGGAATAATTTCACACACTATAAAAAAACAAGCTTGCGTACAGTCTCGTCATGCAGGATCTAAGTCATTGCAAAATGAATATAAATGGAGATGACCATTTGTGAAGAGACACATTAAAAAACTACAAAGGGTAAGCTGTGATACATATGCTAGTAATAATGAATACAAGACTGGCAATGTACATAGAACATAACAGTGAGGCGCGTTCGTGCAACCACTGTTGCATTGGCAAATCATTAAAGATTACATATTCTGAGAGTGTGTTTACAGCCTTAGTTATCCAGCATGCAAAGCGCATGCACCATATTGTCATTTGTGGCCTGCCCAGCTCTACAATATTTTTCCACACGGCACAATTTTTGGAAAAAAATTAGAAAAATAAAAAGTTATTAAACTAAAATACGTTTTTATTTTCCCTATAACTTTTGTCTGACACATTTCTCATCCTAAGAAGAACTGAGCAAGATACAATTAAAAAAATTTTATTAGTCTTCAAGTAAACTATCCATCACTCTTATCAGATTAAAAAAAACTTGAATTTTCTCAACAAATTTTCGAAAATACTCAAATATAAAATGTCATAAGAACCCGTCCAGTGACAGCCCAGCTGTTCAATGTGGATGGACAGGCAGACATGATGAAATTGACAGTCGCATTTTGTAATTTTGTGAACGTGCCTAAAAATGATATTCATGTGGCCTAAGTAAGACGTATAAGATAATGCACAATTTCAACAAATAAGAAAAAGATATACACCAAATTCAAAAACTGTGAAGATACAAGTCTAAATTATTATAAATGTTTACAGACTTATGCTCAAAAGAGGAACCTAATACACAAAAAATACGAAATGTCATATACCATCCCCAAAGTGTACATGACATGCTTAACAGAATCAGTTTTGTACTCACCATATTTAAAGAAGGCGATGGAAATGGTTCCCTTTTGGATAGATGACATGTGTCACATCTAACAAATGTAATGTTTATCACATGTTGATATTCGGTTGGCAAAGTCAAAAATACATATCCTGAATGCTCTCATTATAGTTGTCTTCAGCGCAAGAATTATTAGTACACACTTCATTTGTAACATACTTCACAACTAAAAATCACAAGCCTTCAGATGTAGCACACAAAGACGGTACAATCCCCAGCTTATTATTATACAAAAAACATTCCATACACTGTGCACAGAACATTTTGTGTTGTGAGCTATGACATGAGTTTGTTCTCACTTAATTGAGAAATTTCTCAAAACATGTTATCGGAATGCACTGACCATGTTGCTTGGATTTATGGGCTCAGAAAAAAATCCTAATGGCATTCATAACACAGCATACGAAAAATCCAACGCAATGGGATGGCACTTCACAGATCAATTCAGGATTTTATGGACATCTGTACATGTATTCTGAGAATTTGTATGTCCAGTATCATGAAACAAAGTTTTGTCATTACCAGATTGACTGCAGAATCAATTTCTCCAGTATCCTGTGAAGGTACCACTTCAAAACAAATTCAGTCTCGCTTCATGAGCTGTGCTGTAGAGTTTGTGAACCAGTTGTCTAATGAGGACACAAATGTGACTGTGTTGCATTTCATTTTGATGATACACACACACCTGTTTGCTGTGCAAGACTTCTAGGCAATGTATCCAATCTCACACCTGCTTTTGACTCAGCATGTGTTGGCATGTTCCTGACCATTCTAAAAGAAACATGTTGCTCAAGACCTCTTTGTGTACAGTATTTGTAGTTGCTTTTCTGTTTGGACTAGGCACATCAGGGAGCTTTAAATTCATTACAGCATTTTCTGGAGGAATTGTATTTACCATATGCATCAGACAACAACATACAATGCAAAGCAACTGCACTTAACACACAGGTGCCAAGCAACCTCTCTGACAAGCAGTTTTGGAGCAAGCCAATCAGCAGGCCTGACATATGGCATAAGCATTAAAACAGGGAGTAGCACCTGTTGTCATTTAAAATAATGGCACTGCACATCTTGTGTTGCTACTTCTGCAGACTTTCTGCCTTGATCCATATTATCATTTGTTCTGCTGCCTGATTAGCTTCAACAGGATGTAATAGGCCAATTTCAGTAACAGCATCTAGCATGTTGAATTCTCAATCAGCAATACGTCTATCTGACCATAACTTGCATTGATGCCAGCAACCATCACGTCTAAAATACATCCACCCAGTACCATAAAAATAGTCCCAGGTGCATGTTACCACACACAACTACTGAAAATTTCAATGTAATTGTGTGTGTGTTTAAGTAGTCAAAATGTCAGCAGGTGACATCAGATAAATTTGGAATATGCACTTTAGTACATCCATCTGTGGACTCAATAATAGAATGCAGCTTGTACAACTTTCCTCAAGCCAGTGAATTCTGGTATTTGCACCAACATGTTAAACCTCTGCAAAGTCCATGCCACACTGTATGATCTGTGAACAGTTTCTGGAAATAACTTGACTGTGCTGTTCTCATCACTTAAAAAATTACAAGTGTTCCTTTGTATCAGTACCACACCATATTTTTTAAGCATTTAAACTTCCGGTTCATGAAATTGTCCACCTCATCCAATACCTGTTTTTCCATACACCTCTTGTCTTCTGCAGTGTGTTACACAAACTTCTCTCATTATCATCCGAAAATAACACACGGTCTGGTTCCAGTACCTTAATAATGCCATGACTATGATAATTAACATCAAAAGGGTAAGAGCCACAGGTCTGCGCAAACGCTTGTTTTTTGTCAGCACATCTCATGTCATACACCACAGTTTACGCAATAAAATTCATTTCTGTTCATAGTTTCATAGCGGACGTCATTACAGATTTTACATCACATTCACCGCCAACTATATTAGCTTTCTTGTCAAACTATTCTGGTAACTTTTAGCTCTTTTATTATAACAATAAAGTTCTCACTGCCACAACACTTGCACTTCACGTACCTCTTTACAAAAGAGAGAGCGGATAAAAGAAACAATGTCTCCACTAATACTGTACTTACATTCCCATACACGTTACGTACCAATTTAGGAGTGTCTAAACTCACCCGCTATTTCTTCAACACACTGCTTACAACATTTGTAATGGGAAAAACTGCGATACCGGAATGTCCTGTGGTTGTATCAATAATGCACATAACCTGTTTGTCGTTATACACTTATTGTCGCTGAACTTCCATACGGGGATGAATTTCGTAACCCTAGACGTACTTGTACTAAGTTCATTGTATTTACAGTAAACAGTACATTATGTATTAACACGTAATTACTAAAACTGGAATCGAACAATTAGCTCACTTGGCGCACACACATTCATCTGCTCACGGAAAATGCAATGCTACTTGCAATTGTTTCGTTCTGTATCAGTGCAGGCAACTTCCGCTGCAAACATAAATTACCTACGAGATTTATTTCCGAAAGATTCTAGTCTTTTGGGCTATGACGCCGAATGAATTTTATATATTATTCACGCTTCGGAGGAACTTGCTGCGTCCATCTTCAGGATAGTCCAAGAAGAGATGATTTGTACTAACCTGAAGACGGAAGCTGTAAGCTTCGCCGAAACGGTGGTAATATACCAAACCTACATGATGTCTATCTCAGAACACTATCATCATCAGAAGTTACCTTATCGGTTAACGCTTCACGGCAGGGGTTGTTCAAATTACATTCGTCTTGGTTTTAACTGGCTGAAGGTTTGTGGTCTGCCTCTGTATTGGAAGAATGTGCTGCCACAATTTTCTGAATAATTATGTCCGGGCAGATGATTAGGCTACTTGGGTAATAAAATGGGCCAATTACATAGGTTGCAAAAGAACAGGCCCACATGTACTGTGAAATGTTACAGCTGAGAAAACGAGGACACTGAATAGTTGTCTTCAGTGATAATGAAGAGAGTCTATTACTTACAGGGTGATTCAGGAGGAATCTGCAATACTTTGGGAAATTATAGTATGTGTGATTCTAAGCAAAAAAGTTCATATGAACATGGGCCCGATTTTGAACAGTTCCCGAGATATGGTAAAAAGAAAATACGGACCATCCTGCGAGCACGAACAGCAATTACGTAATAAAAAACATCACAACTAACATCACACGCATCATAATATGAAGGGTGAATCACCATGTGTTGCTAATGTAAAAAACTGTGTCATAAAGACTTCAGAATGTACGTAGTTCACAACTGTGGCGACAGAAGACTGCACTCATTTTCGTGCAAGGCGGGGTACAGTAGAGATTGTGTGAGGTGTAGTTGACTGTTTACATTGTATGAGAGGCGCGTTATGGAACGGTTCGTCAAAATGCCGCATACATTCACACACAACGTGTATGCGGACATGGTTTACGTGTACTGGTATTGTAATGGCAGTGCAAATGCAGCTGTGGACGAGTACCGGAGAAGATATCCGTTGCGCAGAACACCAAACCGGGCTGTTTTTACCAACGTGTTTCGTGCATTACGTGAGTGTGGGACACTTCCTAGTGTACATGTGTCATCAGAACGCAGATTGATACAAACAGTTGAGGAACGGAAAGAAATTGTAAGTATGGCACAACACAGCCCGACTA
>Ga0131853_10001551_pt1 | contig 41059 bp, 27 predicted proteins | sample TergutLab28metaG_FD_92764 | JGI IMG/M metagenome (GOLD analysis project Ga0131853, IMG submission 92764) | Labiotermes labralis P1 segment gut microbial communities from Petit-Saut dam, French Guiana - Lab288 P1 (version 2) (version 2) | ecosystem: Host-associated > Arthropoda: Insects >...
GTCCATCTTCAGGAGCTAGCGAGTACTTGTTGTGTTGTGTAGGCCGACTTGAGGCGTGCTGATGTTATGTACCGGGATTGTCTGTTGGCGATGTGATATCCGAGTGTAGGCTGAACCACTACATGTTGAGCAATATATAATAAAAGCAAGTGTCATCTAGTTGGTCAGCCATTATTCAAATATCAAGATGATGCACGGTCCAATACGCATATGAAATGATGTTGGTTTAAGCACGGATTAGCACAGTTGGTAATATTCGCCCTATGGCTGAAAAGAACAACTTGTAATTTAAAGGAAAATAATCACCATCAAACACAAAAACATGCATTGTGCAACATTATTCTTTTACCAACGAGCTACATGTTTCGGCCCAGAAGAACCATCATCAGGATTTCTATAAAATATCAAAAGCATAAAAATATAAATGTTTATATACGTATAAAATACGTACATGCACATACATAATATATATTGGGTCGAAACATGCAGATCATTGGTAAGAGCATATTGCTACACAACAATATATTTGTGTTTAGTGGTTTTATTTATTAAATTTTTTAACACAAGGGGCGTTTTTTATTTAAAAAAAAAAGGTTGGTAGTATTGACATCATAGCTGAAATGCATGAGGAAGAGATTTTCCATGCACATGATCCTGAATGGGCAATTGCCGGAATGTAGCTTTGCAGCAGCTAATGCGCTTGTATTGTCGGTGCGCGTCATATATTTTGCGATGACCTGTTAATACATGCAGGACAGGTGGCAAGGGGCTCTACTCGTAACAGACTGTAGACACTAACTACTGACGAAGTAGCATTCTCGTTCTATTTTCGGGAGGTGTCGGGTTCAAATCTCATCCCGAAAATAGACAACTTTCAGTGAGGACTTGCGTGGTATTTCTCAACGCGTCCAGGAAATTCCCGCGATCGTATTTCAAATTAGGGGATAAAGGTTTCTTCACCTTTCTTTCCAGTTCATCATTCACTATCATCCGACCGGTAGACGACATGCTTTTAGCTAAGGCAGCATCGCTAATGACGTATACAGAGTGTTGCATTTCTGCGCTTGCGCGTTGTTGCGTCTAGGCTTACAATTCGCGAATATCAAGTATGAGATTCATCAATAGTGGCCAAGCAGCATAAGGTTGATGATTTCAAGCAATGACCTAATAAATCTGGGTAAGCCGATCTCAGTGGCGTCGCGGTATAAGACGTGTTTCTACGACCTCTCGCTTCATGGGATTGCGGGTTCGAATCCCATCTTGGGAATGGATATCTTACTTTTGGGGTTGTCGTGTGTTGTCAGGCGGACGTCTCTGCGACGGACTGATCACTAATCCAGAGGAGTCCTACTGAGTGTGGTGTCTGAATGTGACCTCGAAACCTCAGAAATGAGGGACATAAGTCCACTAGGGCTGTTGAACCATGAAACAAAGTAAATTGAAATATGTCTTACTGCTTTGTAAACAAAACTTATCTCAGAAAAATGCTAATTAAAAAGTGATTAAGAATATGAAAAAATTCCTCTTTTTAAGAAATAAAAATTTAAGTAATTAATGAGCATTAACTTAGCACAACATATATAATATTACCAGACAAACCCATTTGTTCCTATTTCCGAAAAACCCAGTACTAACCACTATTTACTGAAGAGATATCAGTGACGTAGATAAGGCTTTCGCACGCACCTTTCGGGCCCGGCGGATCAAGGGACCCTGGAAGTCATGGAAAACCAAATTTTTAAGCTCTTTCAAACTGCATTGTGCTCTTCTGACAGAAGTTAGTGTTGTGGATTCCTCTAGAGATATCTTGGAGTTAACTACGCTAATAACTAAAGACGAGCAACCGCTTACCAAGTCGCAGTGGGCCGCTTACTGGTTATCTAAGCCACTGATTAGTGCACATTTAGTATGCATTGTATCTCACAATGAAAATAAAATTATATTGTATTGTATTTCATTTTAGTAGCAATAAAACCATCGTCCCTCCAAAGCAATCAGAAAAAATCAAGAATAATTTTTGTTTCTTAATAGAGAGTTCGGTAAGTCAATAAACGAAAAAGATACGAACCCTTCCATATAGACCATCAACACTGAAGACAATGTTCCTTCTTTTTTATTGCCTTGAAAACCTAGAAAATTACAGAAGGAGTATATAGGATACAAGGTGCCGTTTTCTTCTCCACAACTACATTTCGAAAACAGTTTTCACCCCGCTGTATATTTAGTGGCTTACGTTGTAAATGCGCAAAAATGCAAGTCATTCGTCGCGTAATGTATTCGCTCTTTTGCGAAATTTTAACCAAAACTAAATTTGAATTTTTTATTAAATTTCGTGAAATTCCGGTCATTAGTTTTCGAGATGTTACACACGAACAGGGGACGGACGGACTGACAGACAGAGCGTATTACTGGCTCCATAAAAGGATGTAAAAGGGCCTGAAAATAAATTGACTGCTCTTAGGTTAAAACAAGAAAATTAGCTGGCCGTATGCCCCATGTAACAAATTAACTGGCTCTATCGCCTTAGTAACAAATTGGATGTGCGATCCACGTAACAAATAAATTGCCACAGGCTCTAAGTAACAAATAATTTAACCATAGTTCCTATAAAAAAAAAATTAATTGCCCAGAGACCTTAAGTACAAGTTTAAACTGGCCACAGGCCCTAGTACGAAACCAAATGGCCCTAGGTCCTACGTAATGCATTAAATCCATAGGCCCAACATAACAAGTTACCTGGTTATAATCCCTAATAACAAATCAACCAGCTATAGGGCCTGAGAGCAAAGTAATAACGACACAAACAATCGACGCACTGCCGTATTTAAGACCCATACTGCGTAATCCGCAGGTGGCGCTGTCATGTTGCATTCACAGCACTTCAACAAGACAACCGTCAGACTGAAAACGTGACCAGCTGTAGATCAGCCTTAACGCTAACCGAACTGAGAGACACCCAATGTCTCTTCTACGTAAGTTCAAGATATTTCGACATTAAATGTGCCAAAATAGTATAAGCTGCATACAGGACTGAAATTCCTCAGTAGTTACTACATTCCATCTTGTTACCCTCTTTATAAGTTAGGCTTATGGTGGCACTAAATAAGCATACCCCAAAATCAGGAAGGGAGTTTGGGGTTGAGCATGAGGCTAACAACCACATCCTGGAAAGAATGATAAAGTTGAAAATCCCAAACAAAGGCGCCGGACTGGTTACAGGAAACGACTTTGCAAACGAGGAAATGATATGAATCTCTATCACACAGTATTATGATTTACCGTTACAAACTGCTGGGAAAATACAGCGGCGCTATATCGGAGTAAAACTGTGTGTCACACGTGTACATAAATGTAATAGATTGGTAACCTATTTATAAGCTACCTCAACTTGCATGCTTTGCACGAATGTGACTGAAATGGCAAACCTCAGGTGAGAAAGAACCTATTAACGAATATCAGCATGACAGACTTGTGACTAAACAAAGATACAGTCAGACTGCAACGCAAGGAATATTGAAGAGTACAAGCAAGCAAAATCACTAGTCTTTAGATTCGCACGGCAGTGCTTGAAAATAACCTTCTCTAGCATGTGACGCGGTGCAGTGGACTGAATATTTGTGACATTTCAGAGAATCTTGCTGCCTCCAATAGGAGGGTAGACGGCGTCATATCGCAGAAGACGGACATCGTCAAATAACAACAAATTTAAGAATCTGTGTTCGCTTGCAGAGAACTACATTATAAACTTACGGACAGATGTGAGTTCTGCCGATTTATGTACAACACATCGCGGACCAACTTCAGTGCGGATATTGCGTAATTTCTACGTAACATTGAAATACAACAAAACAAGTAAGAAAATTAAAGTGATCCGGTTACAGGCCCAATGTGACCCAGAGGGTGGGTAGAAGTATAGCTCTACTCTTCCACGACCGCAGCATTAGAAAGGGGTGAGTGGTCAGCAGCACGCCCCGGCCGCACTTACCCCCGGGTAAGGCCCAGTACCCATTTTACAGGAGGCTGAGTGAGCCCCAGGGTCGGTCTGGACGGGCGGAAAATCTCATCCACACCGGGATTCGATCCCGGACCGTCCAGCCCGTAGTCAGTCGCTATACCGACTGAGCTACCCGGCTTCTATAACAAAACAAGTAATTGGATTAAATAATATGAGGCAAGTAATTCATACAATATAAACCAACAAATGCAATAATGTAAAATTATGTTTTTTACCCATAATTTGTCATAAGTCCGACATGTTTCGATCTGCCTTGATCAGCAAAGCATGTATAAAAAGATGGATGTGTTATTAAATACATTAACATTTGTTCACAATTACAATATATCAAGGAAGCGTACAAAAAACATGGACACGAATAACATTAGGATTTTGACATTCAGAGGACTGTGCATCGTGATATATTCTTATAACAAAACCAACTAGATGCACTAATTTCTCTATTTTATTTTTGGAATGGATCTCTACATGTTTCGGACAGCCTCTCTATCCATCATCAGGAGTCCAGTACTGTACACACAGCAACAGGTCTATGTATGTCATACAGGTTATGCTGACTGCTTGCTAACAAGCAGTCAGCATAACCTGTATGACATACTTAGACCTGTTGCTGTGTGTACAGTACTGGACTCCTTTTGATGGCCAGAGAGACTGTCCAAAAAAAGTAAGTTCCATTCCAAAAATAAAATTGAAAAATTAGTGCATCTGGTTGGTTTTGTTAAAAGAACATTAGGATTGTTAACGCCCAACAGACGAAAGATATACACATTTTTAATATCATCAAGGAAAAGCTATATAAAACACACACGTGTGTGAATAACATTAAGAATATTCAAGTAGTTTTCACGTATAGGAGGCCACCCGCAAATGAGGTTTTAAAAGATTTCCTAAACGATGGACTCCCATTACTAACTGAAACTAGCCTATTTTAGTTGAATAAAAATAAATAAGAATCCATGAAGTAAAAAAAAGTATTTTATTTATTAGAACATTGCTCTTCTCTGGTTGCCACCTAAAGTGTCCCTCTCTAAGCTCATCTAACTGGCCACCCCCTACATTACTTATCTAATCTCACACAGCAGCTGCTAATTCAGCACAAATACACAGCGCTTAACCGCAAATATAAATATAACGCAGAGTTGCTGATCCTGTTTCTCATGCAGGGTGCTGTACACACAAACATACATTTCTGGTACCTCTGTACAGTTACGATAATACAACCACATCCGTGCCATGACGTCAGAGTCATCCAACCACAGTAACCCTGACAAAATTAGTGCCTTGATAAAGCATTTCAAATTCGTAACGCCGTAATAGATGTTTCTACGATTGGTAGTACATTCATTGTCGTATCAATCCCATCGTATGGACGTAGCTTCGGCCACGAACACGAAAGCCTTCTGCCCCAACAGGCGATACGGTGAAAGTTACAAAGAGAAAGCAATGAGTTAGTAAAAGTATGACAAGCGATGATTTCAAATTCGACTTCTTTCTTTCTTTCTTTCTTTCTTCCTTTCTTTCTCTCTTTCTTGAAACAGTTCACCAAGCCACATCTATCACACTTGATTTCAACTTCTTCACACTGTCATTTAAACAAGTTAGGAAATGTGCGCATAAAAAAGTTATGAGGCATCTCCTTCACATTTGGCTGGATAATTAAAAAAACCGTAGGGCCCGTCGTACTATTGCATTGGACTTGCATTTTATGCGTAATATTGATCTAAGAGTTCTGATAAATTATTTTTCCTCTCTGTTAAGTATTAAGTGCGAGTTAACAGCAGAAATGAGACAAGAAATTCATATGAAGTCTCTTTTATTTTTAACTGCTTGTAACCACATTTTGCAGCGTGTGTGAGCAAACTGTCATGAAACTTCTTGCGTAAAATCTCATGCAAATCGCTTCAACGGTTCTCGAGAAGGTGGAAGAAAGTCTTTAGTTAGTATTATCATAATAGAAATTACAGGATCGGGGATAGTGTAATCGGCGTAGTGACGGCTGCGGGTTGAAAGTCCAAGCAATCGTGGTTTAATTCCCGGGAAGACCAAGAGATATTTTCCTTCTCCACAATGTTCAGACCACTATTAGGGTCCACGCAGCCTCCTATTCAACGTAAAAGAGCCAGGGTGTGAAGCCGATAACTCATTTCCACGTAGTATCGAGCTCAAGAATGCGTCGAATTTTACCTTCACATCCCCATATGCCTTCATGGCGTTCACGGTAACAACTTTACTTCTACCTTAGCAGAAGCTGATATAACTATATTTTGACGATTACTCAGGCCTCTAATACGGAATTATACTAAAAAAAGAGGTTCTCACGTTTCCTTGCAAGGCTTCAGTAGCTACTAGCCCATCCTTTTTGTAAAAAGAAGGAACTACAATAATCCCAAATTAACCGGTTTAATTCACTTGTCGCATATTATTCGTAAGACAAACACTCGTAATATGAAAGTTAATTTACTATTACTCCCCCCCCCCCGTTCTAAATTGCATGGTTTTCAAAACTTACTTCTCAGACATAAAAATTTCCCCTTAATTCAAAGCAGTAAAGTGCCTAATTATGACGAAGTAACACCAATGGTCGATTACTGCACTTGAATAACCCCTCATATCCATTTACCGATTCACAAATAATAGTTACATTTTCGATGTTGCGTGTAAAAGCTATAATACATTTACATAAAATGTACAATACTTTTACATAAAAGGTATAATACGTTCACATAAAAATATCTTAAGTTTTAATCGATTTACAACCATTGACACGGAGAACAGGGAACTTCACAACAAATTTATGAGAACAATGACAGTCTGCGATGCTGCTGCTTCTGCGCAGACGGCTTAGGAATGCCGCGACGTTTTGCGCATTCGAAAACTTTCGGTAAGTAACAAGTTTAGAAAATATGGAGCTCGAATAAGCGAAATGTGGCTAGGTAATTGAAAAAATAAGCACTAATTTACGCGTCTCGTAGCGATAAATCGTAAGACGATTGCTCTTATAAAGAGATAATTAATGCGTTTAACAAGGAACTGTCACTATAACAAAGCTTGAAGTTAATAAAAATATTATGACTCTACTATTTTTCCGCGTACAATAATACATTGTATTAACCTGTGTTACAACAAGCTGATTCTTACCGTCGTTTGCTGGTTGAAGGGGTCTATATCGGCCTATAGCTGTTAACAGTTCCGTGCGTTATGCTGTATTAAAATCAATATAACATGAAGGCATTTTTTGGTTACAGGTACAGGTAGGAACATGCAATCTGTCACGGCGATGGTAGGTTCAGTACAACAGTTGTGATAGGTCATTTGTATTCGTTATCCTGAAATGTTTAAATTAGAATAATGTACTGATGAATTGGAACGTAACTCGCCGACATAACTCGTTTGTGTTAAAGGTGTGTTAATTAACACAAAATAATCGTTTGTTACATTTTCAATGCTATTCGTACCACAGGCCACCAATAGACACGATCCTGAACCATCGACCGTCCACCACCACAAATTACTTCTCCTAAAGCTCTCTTAATATTTTTTTTAGATCTTCGTTGTTTTACAACAAACCACAATTCAAGTGATTTTCCTACAAAAATTCTGTTTGGGTTCCTTATTCTTCCTTTCCTATCCACATGCTCAGCCTGTTGGGTTAAACTATTACGTAATACTCTCCTACCAAATGTGGGTACTCGTGGCTTCGGTAAACAGAGAACCCCTTCACTCTTCAGTCTACTGTCCACGATTATGAACCTTGAAACGTCCACATACTTTCCTCATTCACTGTGTTGTCACATACGTGTAACCTAGTTTATCTTCTCAAAATACGAGACGTGTTCTAAACCCATAAAAACAACAAGCAAAATTGTAACATTTGAAATTTTTAACATAGACGTTACTGAAGATTCAAATCCTCTGGAATATGATACAGGATCGAAAGGTGCATAGTTACCAGAGCTCTGGAGACAAAAACCTCCTACGGAATATGAGGAAATATGTGTGTAGCACTAACATTAGAGACCACACAAATACAAAACATAAGCTCTATACGTTCGTTTTCTTATTTTCTACTACATGTTTCGGTCATAAATGTTGACAATCATCAGGTAGAAGAATACAGGCACAGAAGGAAACGTGCTAGGGAAAAGGCCTCTTCTGTAGCAACTTTCCTTCTGTGTCTGTATTTTATACCTTATGTTGTTCAATACGTTGACCGAGTAGAGTATAAAAGAACGAACGCATACAGTTGTTGTGTTGTATTTGTGTGGACTGTATTGCTAGTAACTGAATAACACATCGGGATGATGTGGCTCCAGTTTGTATGTACCAATCGACAAGGCGGAATTTGATACAATGATACAATACTAGAATAAATTGGCAAATTATTTATTCGTTGCCATGTAAGATCAGAAATTTGATAACAAAAGGAGTTATAACAACTTTCTAATTCAATATTCAAAGAATTCACGTAATTTATTCTTCTTGTAATATCACCAGGAAAATCCTTTCTGTTTGCCAACATTCTTCTCAGAAAATTAAAGCTTTTCTTTCACTCCTCAAGACAGCCACTACTTGCCGCGCTAAGCTATAAAGAAGGAAGAGGGAGGGTAAAGGAATCTAAATTAAAGTTCTGTATGAAAATGTTTCATATCGTTTATAGCAATTTTGTTTCTTTCTTCTCCGGTGAACGTCTTCTTTCGTAGAATTCTCTATCTGATACCAGCCGTTTTTACAAAATTTCTTCACATGCACTTTCAGCACCGAAAATACAGCGAAAGAATTAAAGAAATATGTTCTCAAAACTTAAAATCCCTTTACTAATATAAACATCTCCTTGATAACACAGATTAATTTCCTGTCGTGTCTAGATGCTAAATAGCCACTGGAGTTGATATAGCATAGGAAAAATAACCTTCGATCAGTCAATCATTTTAGCTGTTGTTTCAGTGGAATAAGATCACTAATAATCATCCAAAATTGCCTCGTTACATATGCAAACTCTCATGCGTAAACAGTAAATATAAATGTCTTTTCCACGGTGTAACAACCCCTAGTGGACCAGGGTTTCCTCATTATCGTAGCTTCACGATCACTCTCTGGCACACCACACTAGGTAGAATTCCTCCCGACAAGGGATAAACTCGTCGCAGATAACCCTACCTGACAAAACACACCACTTGCGAGAGACAGAAATCAATGTCTCCGGCGGGATTGGAACCCGCAACCCCAGCAAGCGAGCGGCCTCAGACTCACGCCTTGGACCGAAGGGCCACTGGGATCAGCGAACGGAATATATAGAGGCCTGAAGGTATAAGGATAAATACTAAATCATATGAAAGTGACATATGCAATGGCGACATGCAATGCCATCTTCAAGACAAAATAACTAAAAAAAAAAAAAATGAAACAATATACATAGTATCATATACAAGCTACATACACTTATAGATATCACACCTACTTACTTTGACACCCTTAATTAGAAGCCATCATTAGTATAGGAAAGAATATTTTCCTTTCTCAGCTTACAGTAATGGTGCTGTTATAACAAATATCAAGCATGTACAAAATGCTACGTAAAGTTCTGAAAAATCATTAGATTTTCTAACATTGATGGTTTGTGACTGAGATTGACAACAGATACAGGAAACAACCAAAATCTAAGGTGGATGTATAACATAAGGTAACTCGTGGACATAACTTAAATCTCAATTCTTACCGAAATTGATTATTTTAACTTTGATTTTAAAAACAAATAAAATATAAAACTTTCTAATTCATAATAGTTAATGAGACAAAAATCAAGATGATAAGATTAATTTTTGTGTGAATATAAGAAGGTTGCTCAAAAGGTTTTGCACACAGATTTTTTTATTCCTATCACTTTATTATGTAATTCTTTGAACATACTGATAACCTATATACGCATTACGCACCTAACTTTTCTACATAATCTCCAAAAAATTTACCAGCATTGCGCCAGCGAGAAAGAAGAGCGTTTATCCCCTTCTCGTACCAATTTTAATTTTGCACGTGTAGCCATTTCACTTTTTCATTAACCCGATTATCAGACCCAAAACTTTACCAAACTTTGAGGGTTCCAAAGAGGTAGAAATCTAACGGAGCAAGGTTTTGGTTGTGTGGTGGGTGAGAAAGAACAGCCCATGCGATTTTTGTGGTTGCTTCCAGTACTTTAAAACTTGTGTGCGTTCGTGCGTTGTCGTGCTGAAGGAAGAGTCCAGCAACATTTTTAGTTCGACCTCCCCTGAAACGCTTCTGCAGTGTTTTAAGAATGTGAATGTAATGATCTGAGTTAACGGTTCGACCACATGGCATAATATCTACCAAAATCGCCACTTCTCTCTCCCAAAAGCAGTGGAAATGACGTTGCCAGCAGAAAAGGTAGCCTTAAACGTCCTGTTCTGAGAAGTTGGGCGATACCATTCCACTGACCGTCTTGCTGTCTGCGGTTCGAAGTGAGGGGTCCAACGACTAGAAGTGCTCTTATCAACAACATTGACACCGCACACATTTTAAACTGCTTCTCAGCCACAAGACTTTCAATGAGAGCCCTTTGCTAAAAACGCACATCACCATATGACGCCATTTTGATGAACAGCTGCGCATGCGAGAGAGAACTTATTATTCCATGACGCTGCGGTAGCAAGAAGAACATTACAATTTAACCACAGGAAAATTTTAGACATTTTTTACTTTGAATTAAGTATATCAAGTCTTGCAGAAAGTTCTGGGCAACCTATTTGTCACAAAGAGTACTTTATTACATGTTTTCCAAACACAGGTCGCTGAGAATGACCACGTAAAACTGATGGGAAAATGTTGGAGTAATAATAAGTGTTTGTCGACTTAACGACTGGTGTTTACAGTTTTTGCTCTTTGTGCCTTTCTCGTAAAGCGAAGTATTGCCATACACATGTGCATCTCTCGAAAGCAGGCATGTGGAACAGGAATTAAAACAGGCCTATCAGCAAAGGACATGCATATTCATGGAGTCATATCAGAGACGACACAAGCATTTACAAGCAATAGAAGTGTGTGGCCTAAAATAGAATTACTTTAAAACGAATTAACAAAACAGGAGTCCAACAATTCTATGGTCTTGTACTTCTCCTAAGAGAGGATACAGCATGTTCCTCCGAAAATTCGGTACAAGCCAACCAAACTACATGCCTTTATTTCGTAGAAAATCATACATTGATACATGGTTCAAGTACGGTAGAATGTAAAAATGTTAACAGGAGATTGAAATACGAGAGTCTGAACGCTTCCGTGACGTTACACAGTCTAAACTGCTTCACCATGAAAACCATGAAGGTCCTTCGAAACATCGCTAGCTGTTCTTCAGTCAACATGACTTGAACACTGAGCAATACCGCTGTCAGAACTGAGACACTTGCAGTTAACTACGAATAGATTTCAGTATTAATTAGTGATGAAGGTGATGCACTAGTCGTTAGGCAGATTATGTTCTAAGGCAAGTGTAACAGCAGCAGCAGCAGCAGCAACAGGTCGTTGGGGGAACATTAGAGGAATGCTAGATGTTTTAGAGAAATGTGAGTTAACAGAAGAGCAAATGAGGAGAACTGAGTTACGACACAGCATTATTAAAGGACAAAATCAAGTTCTTTTGAGATATGTAATAACAGACTCGAACAGTAGTAACAACTTTTTTCAGGCGTCTTCACGAAATTGCAAAAAGCGGCTGTTAGCTTCACTAGCAAATACTGTCCACAAAAACACAACACACACACACACACACTCCATATGTTCTTCTTGTATTTTCCACTACATGTTTCTGTATAACACGTTGACCATCACCAGGCCGAATACAGGTACAGAAGTGAAAGTGTTACAGAAGAGGCCTCTCGTTTTACAATCGATCTTCTGCAGCAGTTTTCCTTCTGCACCTGTATTACACCTAATGACAGTCAATGTGTATGACCGTACCGCGTAGTGCAACTAGAAAAGAAAGTGTATAATTTATGTGTTGTGTTTGTGTAGACTGTATTTGCTAGTGAATGACCGGCACAACGAGATGAAGTTGTCCAAATTCGGCTATTAATTTCGTCATGACTGTTGGTCTGTCCCTCTGTCCTTCCGCCCCCGTGAAACGACTAGGCTTCCACGAGACGTATTTTCATTAAATCTGATATTTGAGTATTTTTCTAAATTATTTAAAAAATTCAAGTTTCATTAGAGTCTGACAAGAATAGCAGGTATTTGATATCAAGAACAATAATTCTTTTTGATCATAACTCGCTCACTTCTTCTGAGAATGAGAAATGTTTCAGACAAAAGTTGTAGAGAAAATCAAAACACACGTTTTGTGTTCAGAAACAGTTTTTTCTAAAATCGTGCCATTTATGAGACAATACGGAAAAATACTGTAGATCCGGGCAGGTCACAGATAACAATATGGATCGTGCCCACTGCATGCTGGATACCTAAGGCTACACACATATTCACAATATGTAATACTTTTTGCTTTTCCTCCGCCAACAATGGTTGCATGAATGCACCCTTGCGTTACGTCTTACGTGCAGAGTCTGTCTTGTTTTATTTATCAGCACCACCTCAAAGTTTCAGTCCCTCGAAATATTTTGTGATTTCAACCTTCCAAAAATGTCCATATTCACAATCTACGCGCATACCAAATTAAATATTCCTAGTTGAGAACAAAAGACCAACTTGATGTTACTTGTTATTTTTATTTCACTTCTTATGCGCTCAACATGTTTCGGACATTAATATATCCATCATCAGGAGCTTGCGACTATTCTGTTGAATTACCACATTGGTCTTGTGCTCTTGGCTCGATGTGAGTTGGTGTTTCGGTGTGGTTGGGTTGGGGTGGTATCCGTGTTGCAGGCTGAATATAAATATTCCTATCTGGAAACAAATATTGTGACTCATCGCATCTGCTCGTGCCATATTTTCTTAGGGCATGTCTGCTTCTCTAAGCGTTTGTTTTATAATAATGCAGGGCATGAATTCATGACAGGCTGTATTTGATATGATATCTTTGTTTTTATTTTTTCTGCAACTTTTCCCGAAGCATTTCCTTCAGGATGAATTCAATAAGATATTATCATACACGAAAGCATGTCTTTAATTAAAGTCCCCGTAGTCACTTTTTGCAATTTTGTGAGGGCGCCAAAAATTTGTAGAAAATTTTCAAAGTTAAAAAAGGCACTTTGCAAATATATATATATATATATATATATATATATATACAGATGGTACAGTAATATTAAAAATCGATCTTAAATTATTATGGTGTATGTGACATATACTGAGCTGGCTCAGAATAGTCTCCAATGATTGGTTCCTGTAAAAAAAGGTAATATAATTTGGGTTCCTTACAAGTTCCTTCAACTATTACGACCAGCTCAACAACTGTCCGTTTATCAAAAAAGACTGTTTTCCACCGAGTGTGTAAGTACGGGAATAATTCGAATAAGCAGTACAGTAACACAGAAGGCAGTCGATCGGAAAAACTGGCAGTGAAACGTGTTATCTGCTAACGTAGGTGCAAGGAAATGCTCTGTTATCAGTAATCGGGACGGGGGCAAAGCGGAAGGCTGTGGCGGAGCGGTAGCGACTTGCGATTGGCCAACCATGGTAACCTCTAGAGACCAGTCACCAGCTCGCTTTCACTGGTATAGTTGCTACCTGACTGTGGACTTCGTTATTTAGTGCACTGCTGAATGTATATATAACTTGAAAGTACTTCTGATAACACGTATGTACATTGCAGTGAAGTAAACGTCACACGTGTAATTAATCCGTGGAATGTAAATATAGCCTGCGTTACATTATCAGTGGTATGTCTACAAACATTTAATAAACAGCTTCTTTGCAATGCCGACAAATTACGGTGAGTTTCTCTTACGTTTACGTATTAATACGTCGGGTATACATTTTGCTGTGTCCACAAAATAAGACTGACCACTTACAAGGTCATAAAAACTGAAATGTCACCCTAATCTCGACAATTTATTCTTTTTCTAATGGATTCCGCCTTTTGTCTTCGCAAGAATATCGGTTTATTTCCGGGACATTATCAGGTACATTACCATAAAATAATCTTCATTGTGGCAGAAATATTTTCAAACGCAACTGTTAGAAATACAGCTTACTCTCGACTGTCCTTGCGGGGATTATCCGTTTTATGGATGATCCCTGCACGACTGTCATTCGCTGGCGACTAAGGACGAAGTTGGGAAATAATCTGCTCTGCTAAAAGAGCAATCAGAAAATGCATCAGCATAAACTTGTGGGCTGGAAAAGACATACAATATAGGCTTCTGAAATGGTGTATGAAAATTTATCTTTTGAAAATAAACTACTTTCATTGTTTATTAAGAATTTAAAATAACTTATCGCGCACGCATAATTCCATTCAGTTTTAATATTGAGGCTTTGGAGTGTTTGATATGAAAACCTATCAGAAAATAAGTTAAAATATCCCCCAAAATTGCAAATGAAATATTATTTACACGTCGACAAATAAAGTGTGAGGAATTGCGAAATTCTGTAATGATAGCGCCAAATTTATTATGCACAGTAGCGTTCTTTAAAGTGTAAGTTCTTTCAAAATGAAAAACGATCATGAGGATAAAGGTGAAGGTGTTGCAGAAATTGATGACGATGATAATTATGATAATATTAACAAGAAAATTTTGTTGCTACAAGTCGACACAACAGGGAATTAGAGTTCGTGTGTTCGTCGCGGAAGTGCTTATTAAAGGACTGTCCCACTCATCAGAATAGAGATTCTTTTGTAATTGTTCAAATATGTACAGGTTGGTGTTTTCAATAAGATACTCGAAGATACTTAGATTAAACCTAAGTACTTCGTAAACAGCCCATACAAACTGGGCAAGTAGGCCTTAATGTACTTACAGGAGGTGTGAGTCGTGTCAAATCCACATAGGCGTCTCCATTATTGCCATATGCCCTATGAAGCACGCACACACACACACACACACATGTAGTACGCAACATCTGAATCAATACAATATAACAGTTGATATAGCAATTAATTACACTTGTGAAGGCCATCATTACAAAAGACGCCTTATACGTGCGAGTGTAGACCAACAGGGTGCAAGAAATATTCTTACTCTGGTAGTCCCAGGTTAGAGTTTCAGTGGAGGTCAGTTGTTCTGATTAAGTTTATTTCGAGCTCATTAGGAACCCTTTAGAAAATGGCGCGACAGTACCCTATAGTAGGTCACCCACGAATAATTCCACGTAATTTCTCACCATTAAATTGCAAATAATTCTGTCACTGGAGGCTAAGTAACGTGATCTCTTGAAAGCATCATTCAATAAACTAAGACCAAAAAGTAACTCGATAGGACACATGCGAATTTGATGAATGTTGGACCGTGTATCATTGTGATAACTGAAGAATAAAAACCAACTAGATGCCACTTATTTTATTGCACTTCTTATAGGCTCAACATGTTTCGGGCACTACTATGCCCATCATCAGGAGCTCGTGACTATAACGTTGATTACCACTTTTGTCGTTTCGTTCTTGGTTTGCTGTATGTTGGAGGTTGCCTACGCACATAAAAGTTGTCAGGCAGTACTTGTAGGTGTTAAATTACATCCTGTAGGAAACTTCGGGGCAAGGTTTATTACCATACACGGTGTAGGATGATAGATGTCTTCTGGTACAGGACGCCGTGTCTTTTGACAAAGAGTTGCCAAAATTTCGTAATGGTTTGTTAAAATTTCTTATAACCATGGGCCCTGAAAATAGAGGTAACAAACCCCTGCTTAACTCTTTTTCAACTGACATTGCGTCATATCCCAGAAGACAAATTTTGAGTGCTAATCATTAAAATGTATAGAGATCAAGGAATGAGTTACAAACAGGCAGATACACGTTACTTTATGTCACCCTGAGTATAGTAGGGGCTTTATGGCACCGAACCATTAATGTCCCTTCCTCCATCCTCTCAAATGACCGATCAGTTTTCTTCATAACCACCGTCGTCTGCTACAGACTTTTATCGCCCCTCACTGTACACGAAGAGAAATTTCTTCCACTGTACCTTCACGAGAACAATTATTCCGTACTTCACTTCAACTCATCAACCAACGAATGCACATATAATTTCATATAAAACACTTTTAAAACACTTTAAAACACTCCGACATGTTTCGATCTTGTCAGATCATCATCAGGGAGCTTTGTTCTTTGCTAAAGTTATGTTACAGTATTCACAATTCAATTGGTATTTGCAAACGAGGTGTTGTGGCAGCATATCATGTTGGGTAGGAATGTGTTGTGGAGCAGTGGCCAGCTGGCCACTGCTCCACTGCTCTGCAAAAAATGCACGGTGCTACAATAAGATTCCGTACTTCATTTTACAATTGAATAAGAGACACAGACAGTATTTGTTTTTCTTACTTTAAAGAAAAGGCTTCCCATCCAATACAACATCTGATCGTGTATATAGACTTGTCGCTACATGTTTCGGTACAAGCTTGTACGGAGCGAGATTAAGCGTAGTTGTTCAAGAGCACACACACACACACACACACACAAACACACACACACACACACACACAGAGGCAGATGCTGAATTTGACCTAAAGCTCTTCGGCTTTAATTTAAAGAGGAACCTGACATAAAATACACTATTCGCGATTTAGTTGATTTTGAATTGTATTTTGTGAAAGACGCTTTTTTTCAGAATCATAAAGATGTGTGGTGAATCTTCTGGGAAGGACGATATTGAAGAGAGTAGAAACATTAAAATAGTAACAGTTAAATGGATTCGAGGGAGAAATAAACAAGATAAGAAGTGGTTAAAAGGAAGAGGGAAACGCGTAAAGGGAGTGTGAACTGACTAAACGGATTAGAGAATGTGAACTGGCTAAACGGATTAGGGAATGTGAACTGGCTAAACGGATTAGGAAATGTAATCTGGCTAAATGTATTAGGGAATGTGAACTGGTTAAAAGAATTAGGGAATGTGAACTGGCTAAACGGATTAGAGAATGTAACCTGCCTAAATGGATTAGGGAATATGAACCGGTTAAAAGAATTAGGGAATGTGAACTGGTTAAACGGATTAGGGAAACGAGTAAAGCAAGTGTGAACTGACTCAATTCCCTATAGTATTTGCAATGAATTTTCAAGTCCCATTGCCACACAATGAATGATTGACGTACCATTGCTGGTATTTGTAATAGTTTTATAATATTTAATCTCATCAGATCTACTTACTTTATTATCGTCATCATCAACATCATCATATATATTATTATGACGACACAACATAACTACTGTGCATAACAGATTTAATTTTATCAACGCACTACCTGAAGGAACTGTACCACACGCCATGTGTGTTTGGACGATAAATCCTGGGAGCAGAACTTAACATCAATTTAAGGCCGGATTTCTTTACTGTACTAGATTAGGCCTAAAGTTGCCACAAAAACTGTAATACTAAGCAAACATAACCATCAGCACCGAAATCGCTTATTTTCGAGATTCAATCTGTCGCAAGACCTAAATTGTTTCAGAAATTGTTAAAAAACTGGAGGGCCGGGTTTTCTTTCCCAACTGGTATAGTAATATTTCACTTGTCACTGCTTATAAAACCCTCGTGGAGCCAAGCCAAAGAATATCACTAATTCTTGGGTAGAGTGAAAAGCGAGGTACACAACTTACTGATAATATACCTAGCGCAGTAGTAAACGTTGAGTGGGTGTTCACCTCCACGCCACAACATGTCTTCATTGCGTGGTTCATATATCTTTGCTGATTAAAAAACAAAAAAACTTAACTTAGGGTTTTGCTGGCAATCTTTCGACAGCGTGGCAGTGTTAAAACACTTGCTTAGAAACGGCAATAACCAGTAGTATCCAAGACGTACATGTTCACAATGAACTATACAGCAAAACAAACATAATTATATGTTAATTTTCTGATTTAGTTAAGAATACTTTGTCGTCTCACCTTTCTAAAGAACTCGTAAGATCAAGAGCTATAATACTATAATTGCATACGGTAACGTGTGGGGAGCGTGAAAACTTTTTTCAGGTAATTTAGAGCTGCTTGTTATTGGAAATATTTTGGTCAAATTTAAATAAACCTGACTGCCACAGAAATTCCCATTCTAGCCATAAGATATATTCAGTGATTATACCCAGACGGGAAGGTAATCGTAAAACTGATCTCAAAATAAATCAGAAGTGAAGGTCTGGCCTGGGTTCAAGTGGCCCAGAATACTGAAGGTTAAGGAAAACTTTGTGGTTATGACAATGAACTTCCATGCTCCACAAAATATGCGGAATTGTTCGAAAAGCTAAGCGACTGTCAGCTCGTAAAAGACTCTACTCTATTCATATTAAGATGCTGTTGCTGCTGCCTCGCGTGTAAATCAGCATGCAAAAACTTGTTTTGGGGTGCGGGAGCGGTTCCTTTCTTATCACGTTATGCAAGTGAGATGGCCGAGATGCTGAAAGACTGTTACGTGGCTCTCCCACATCGCAAGTCTGAAACTTCAGGGTCAATAAATACCTTTCATTTTTTAGAAAATTTCAGAGTTTTAGTATGATAAAGAAATTTTAAACATAGGTAACTTTGAATTGTGCCCAAGTATTGTAATAAATGCGTTGAAATTCCTGATTCACTTTTCGAAGGCAGTTCAGTTGTTCAAAAACTTAGTTGAAAGATTTCTGTCGTAAGACCTCTTGTGAATTTTTCAAGATTTTTGGCACTACCAGTCACAGATCATCTACTAGTTCCTAGGTATCAAGCTTATTTTTAAAATACGGCACTTTTTTACATGCATTTTCTAATTGACTCCTAAAATTCGTAACAATGACATATGCTCTGCTATTCGTGTCAATAAGACAGAATCATTTGATAAATTAAAAGTTTCCCTGCATTTTAAGTGCGTTCTTGTAATTTTTTGTTAGTCGTATTATAGGATTAACAAGGGCTTCCTGAAAAACGAATTTATTTTCTGTATAGGGTACAGAGGAACATTTCACAGAGTTAGAACATTGGTAACTTAATATGCAAACAAGAGAAAGAACATAGTTGAGACTTAATACATACTTGGGTCAACAATCGTCTTAGCAGAGCCGGTTATCTGTTACAGCGTGACAACGGTAAAGAAAGCTGGAGGGGTTCAGAGGTTATGATAAGCTTCTTTCAGCAAAGCCTGTAAGTCTAGAGTGAAAGCTGATATTTTTTAATCAATATGATATTCGTAGCGCGAAAGAAACCTGGTGAAGACTAAATTTATGTAAAATTAATTACTTCATATTTCCGCCCTATAATGCGAATTTTCATACAAATTAGTTTCGTTGTCCAAACTGATTGCATGAAGTGACAAAAAAAAAATCCGCATAAATAAAATTCTGAGAAGAGAAAAAAAGTTGTTGCAGAATTTTATTTTCTGCTCATGCTTTAGTTTTAAACCGGCATTAAAATTAAGCCACATTACTCCACTCTGTTATTTCATCTAACTGGAAATGGTGCTTCACGACAAATACAAATGTTACACTTTGTTAAATATTACGCCACATATCTCATGTCTTTTGTCTCTTGAAATTTTCTGACGTGAAAATTACCTTCAGTGACCAAAAAACCCCAACGTTTCAGATGAGCACCACAAGTTCCAACTGCGAACCCGTGCCGCACGTATGCTGTCGCTTGTGGAGTTACCAATAGGAAACTTAGCTTCTGAAATCAATCACCAGGTTTGTGTTAATGAAGAGTCTGTTTGCTACATATTCGAATAGATTCCTAATAGTGCAATGAACACTTTACTTCATTTAATTTCCTATAGCTCTAACAGTGTGCTGCATATTATTATTATTATTATTATTATCATCATCATCATCATCATCACGTTTATGATGATGCACGACATGAGGGTTACAAGGTGATGAGTCTTTATGCTTTGATAATCTGGGTTACGATACTGCGCAGTCGCATAGATCTATAGCCCAACCTGACGATGGATGCAAAAATCTACTCCCATAAGACAGTAACCACACACAAGACTACACGGTGTTCTGACCCAGAAAGCGCTGCATTCTAAACTGTTATACATGGTCGACACGCATACATTTCTCTGCATGTCAGTTTTATATTTCACGGAACTTCATCCGGAAATTAAATATTTCTCATTCACCCTTTAAAATTGCACACGTTTAATTTTCTTTCTAAGTAGTAGCTTTTAAAATTAGAATTAATTTGCGGAGGAATGTTTTTATAAGGTTTGTCTTGTACCAGTCTTCACACATGGAACATTAGTTTCTCTGCATGTGAACAAAAAAAATTAACGCGATAAGGTAAGTATAAGAAATCAGTACGATTCTAATTATCTTCAGAATAATGTATTTGTCACCTAAATATGTGAAAATATTTCAATGCTATAGTGTGCCAACGATGTCGATATTATGCAACGAGGCTTAAATGCTACAATAAGGCCACAAAATAGGCGAAAAATCATGAACCTGCGTAAGCGAAATGCCGCTCTTAAGTGGGTCTATTATTGGTTCATATGCTTCTGTCTCCTGAAGCAATTGTCTCCGCTCGTACTAAAGAATGGCTACTCTAACAACCTCACAACACGTAATACGTATCTTTAGACCTATTACAAGTCACGTTACAAAAATGTAAGCTTATCATGAATTTTTATCTCATTTATTCTTTCTTCAGCTTGCACGGTTTGAGGACACTGGGCTACTCAAATTCATTATTAGTTACCGAAACTACGAATCTATTCGACATTTCGTAGGCATCCCTGGAGGGAAGAAATCATTCGTCGCAATTTTTCAAGCTTCAGAAGACTAGGAGGAACTATGCACGTATGTGTCAAAGTTCGAAGTGGCATTTCAACGCGGATTTCCATAAATTGACTTCGGGTTTTCGCCGCGATGCTTGTTTGAAAGCGAGACTTCTGGCTTGTTGTGAGGCGTCAACTGGATACAACTTACCGACGTTTCGGTGCGCGTTCTCGGTCAAATCATGTGTGTTTAAGATAAAGGGACCGACAGGGCGTCCCGAAATGTCGGTGAATTTTAACCACATGAGGCCACGCAACAGCCCATAAGCACAAGATTCTAACACCTTCCCACTGTTCAATCATTCCGCAGCAGTGAACGTTGTTCATTTCCCAGGAGGGGCAAGAACATTTCTCTTCTTCAAAGCATTCAAACTCGTTAGGGGTCCATTCGGACTCGTCTTCAAAATGTACTGGGGGGGGAGGCTTTTTTTCGGGAGTAGATCAACCGTAACGTTAAGCTGACCTGTCACCTCCAACTGGTGCCAAGGCTGTCAAAGCGTGGAGCTATATCTTTAATCCCTCACGTGCCCTCTTAGCGTGCACAGTGCCACGTGTGTAATGTAATTTCAGCCACTTACATACAGTGTACGTGGGCCGGGTAGCTCAGTCGTTATAGCGACTAACTACGGGCTGGACTGCCCGGGATCGAATCCCGGTGGGGAAGAGATTTTCCGCCCGTCCAGACCGGCCCTGGGGCCCACCCAGCCTCATGTAAAATGGGTACCGGGTCTTTCCCGGGGGTAAAGTGCGGCCGGGGCGTGCTGCTGACCACTCATCCTCTTCTAGTTCCGCGGTCATGGAAGAGTAGAGCTATACCTCTACCCACCCTCTGGGCCACACCGGGCCTGTAAAGGGATCACTTTGCCTTTTTCACATAGAGCGTACGTACACTCATCAGTTGCTAAGGGCAATACTTATTCACATAAAGCCAGTGATACTGGTGAACTGCAAGCGTAAACAAATATCTTACAAAAGAGTTTTAACCTTATTTATTATTTTTTTACTAATAATTATAATTTTATTTATTCTACGAGAGTGAAAAGATAATACTGGAAGTTTCTAAAAGAGAGAAAACAGTTAACGCAATATGCTGGTGTGTCTCTGTACCTCGTCCATAATATTTATTGCTGTAATAGAGCAATTCGGTTCCCCATTGAAATCTATCGAGCGAATTTAAATGTATTATGCGTCAAATAAAATTCTACTATATCGTTATTCACGAAAGCTCTTCCGACGACAGAGAATGCAAAAAACATAAGACACACGAGTGTGCTTCTTCAAGGTGTGTAAATTTATTTGAAGCAGCCATTTCTTGTTGAGTGGCATTAGCGAAGAACTAGCAACAATACTGTATGGCCCTGCTAATGCGAATATAGTTGTCACAATAATGAAAATAGCCTAACTGGCGCACTGTTGAAGATTAGAGTGCTTAAGGCGCTGTTTTAGGCTCTTTCACAAAATTCTGAAAATCAGCTATTAGCTCCGTCTTGTCTGTCTGTCTGTCTGTATGTCTGTCCGTCCACATGGAGCAACTCGGCTCCCACTTGACGGATTTTCATGAAATTTTATACCTAAATATTTTTCGAAACTTTGTCGAAAAAATTCAGGTTTCATTAAAACTTGACAAGAACGACTGGTACTGTACATGATGACCAAAATGCATTTTTGTTTGTATCACGCTCAGTTTTACTTGGAATGCAAATGTTGCAGGCAAAACCGTATTGAAATTCAAAGTACGCATTTCATGCTACGTGACATTTTTGCGAAAATCCTGCCGTTTTGAGATAATGTGGAAAAATATTTTAGAGCCGGAGACCCACGGATGACAATATGGCGCATGCGCATTTCACGCCAGGTACGTAAGGCTACAAACAAACATTCATACCATGTAACACGTATTGCGTTTCCACTGCAACAATGGTTGCACGAACGCGCCTCACTGTTACGTTACACGTACAGTACATTGCCTGTCTTGTTTTTCTTGGGATGTCTGTCGGCTTTTCCTTTCTTTCCGTGGAAATCAACTGGAAATATCAGAATTGCCACATGACAGCAAAAAATAGAATTTTAATGCCTAGTTTAGCACACATTGTTGCCAGAAAGCACTAAGCTTTAGGAGACATGCAGAATCTCGACATTCTGTCGAGATTCTGTGTCCTGCTTGAACAACGTTATGCTCGGGTGTTTCAGAAGTTTCAGAAGTGTGAGCTTAGAAGGAAAATGGACATAATTTTCTCCAGACAGCAATGTACAGATAGGCTTTGCTTGTTTACTAACAGGAGGTGCCTACAGATCATTATTATTGTGCTGGTGCTATAGAGCTATGTTTACAGAACTTCCCAAGATCACAGTGTGCCTACTCGATGCCAAGGCGCCTGGTGCCCAGGGCTTGAACCGCATACAGGGACCAAGGGTTATCTGTGGAAACCGTAGGGATGATATTTGTCTACATTTTTGTTCGATTTCAAGCTTCCGCCGCGGTGTAGATGGGATCTTTGCCTTTCTAGGATGTTACACAGAGTAGAAGTGGTTAGTTACTGACGTGTCGGGACAACCAACTTGTCCCAACGTCAGGGGTCACGCAGTCCAAGAATCGTCTTGGACTACTTGACCCTGGAAGATGGGACAGGTACGTTGTCCCGAAAAGTCGGCAAGTAACGACCAATCCGAGCTGCATAACACCCCAGAACAGCGAAGATCCCATTTTTCGTTGCGTTTTCGAGTATTGTCCACTAGTACAATTAAAGTTGCAAAGTAATGGGATGATCCACATTCTTTTGTAATACGCAATTTCTGGCGAAGAAAATACATAACTGCGTGTGTTAAACAACTAAGTAATGTCAATAATCAAGAAAGTTTTACTGACAAGGCACGTGTCGCTGTGGTCTGGACGGTCTGGGGATCGAATCCCGGTGGGGTGAGAATTTTCGCATCCGTCCAGACCGGTCCTGCCTTCCGTACAATGGGTACCGCGTATCTTACCCGGGGTGAAGCAGCCGAGAAGTGGCGTTGACAACTACCCCTTTCTAGAGCAGAAGTCAAAGAAAGAGTAGAGCTATATCTGCACTCCCCGCTAGGCCCTCATGGCCTGTTCGAGGGTGAACTTTACCTTCACCTTTGTCTTACTGAACAAAAAATTAAAGGTACTGTGATCCAATGTGTGTGTTCTGCATTTGTGAAGTGAATATTATTTCGTATATAATTTGAATAAAAAATAGAGTGTTGAAGTGAGAATTTTCAACACAGTTCAGGAAGACATTCCATATAAGAATGGAATCAGTCAGATAGGTCTAAACATTTTAAGTATGACAGGAAGAAATAAGCCCTAATATTACACACTACATGGCCTTGTTAGTAGCAAAGGAACGTCAGGGCCAATGGAATGTGCGTAATAGTGAACAGAGGCACCTGCATTCAGAACTGGTGTAAAACCTTCCTTGCATAAGTGCTAATATTTAAAACTTCATGTTATATATATACATATATATGTATACATATATATATATATACACATATATGTATATGTGTATAAAAGTGTGGTAAGTTTTGTTTGCGACATCATGATCTGCTGAACTATCAAAACGAACTCTGCAAGTGACATAGCTTATGAGTTGGCATTGATGGCAATCTCCTTCTTACCTCTGGATCTAAGCAAATTTAACCTACAATTTATCCCCTTTAGTGTCGAAATCTTTCACACCAGACAACGAGTCATTGTGCTTTACAAGCGCAAGCTGTACAGACTTTTCTCACTACATGCACTATTTATTCCATTCACAGAAATAGTTGTAAAAATTAAAGTAAGCAAGACTTGAGAATATTCTGGACTCTTTCTGACCCCCTATTTTCTAATACGGACAGGTCTCGCTTTAGGCGATTTCTTTTTGTGCGATTTCGCTTTAACGCGACTTGAAAATTTACACCAATTTACGAATTTAGGCGATATTTTTAATTTAACGGGATTTGGCATACAATTTGTGCTGGAGGCTAGCAGAAAGTGACGTCGCTGTTACGTCATCAGTGACGTGTGTGGATTGATTACGTTGGTGATATAATCACGCGTCTGATGTAGTTCCCCTTTCAACAACATTGGCTTTTGTTACCAAAATGAGTGAGAAACGTAAAAACTACACCATCTCGTACAGTCCCAGTAAAAAATCGGCGAAAGACAATCAGTATTGAAGACAAACTAGACGTAATAAGCAGACCTGGAAAAAGTGACAAAATTTTTGACATATGTCGGGTTGTTAGATTCGCTCATAGTAGCGCACGTACAATTCCTGATAATGCTGATAGAATGAAACAAACTGCTAAGTCGGTAACTGAAGTGTTTGTGTAGGAAGGCTGCCAGTCCGATCGGAAAGGAACCGTACCAAAAACTTAGGACGTTATTCTCTTATACTTGTATTAGAAATAAATAAACAAATAAATTGTACAGAAGTGTATGTATACCGTATAGAAATATTTTATATAGAGTACACATATACTCTACAGATCCCGTATGTCCACTAGTGGCATTGTCGTGCACCATTTACGATGAGCTTGTAAAACCCCTAACCCCAGAAAATGCACTGTTTTAAATGGGAATTTTGTGTTCGATTTTCAGGAACGTAACCCTGGCTTAAAACGAGACCTGCGGGTACATGGAATGTATCTAGAGTACTCCATTATGATAGTGTAGGTCTACATGTACTCATACATGATTCAGTGTCGCCCGGGTGGGATCTCATTTCGCTCGTTGATATAGCTGCACAGGAGAGTCCTTACTGTGGCTACGACAGTATTGGCAAGAGGGTTTAGAAACATCTGTTCTGAGAATCCCATTTATAGTGAGCTGAAACGCAGTGATCAATCACAAGATAAGTGACCCAAGATCACGTACGCCACCTCCACACGCTATATTAAACGATAAATAAATGTCGAGGTCACCCCTCCTTTTTGCATTCACTACCCTTAGCACACACCCTCCTCTCTCTAGAGTGGGCCAAGTCCACCCCAAAAATTAGCAGGTTTTATGATATTCGTCACACATCACTTCTCATATCTTTCTCGTCCAAAGTGTTATCCATGTGCCATATGTACACATTGACACTACAAAACACACATATAAATTACAAACTTATATGTAATCCGTCAAGTAATTGTTTCCGACGTCAACTGTTTGCTGCTAAATACCATACGGCTTGGTCCATTAATCATCTTTCAAGACTTCTTTCAACCATTAATTCTCTTACTCCTCATGAGTTATTTTACGTGCGGTGCCATATTTGCTACTTTTCATACACAACCGGGCTTGATGTTTGTTTGTTTGTTTGTTTGTTGTAAACTCAAATGTTACACATGTTTAGTTCAAAACATACATTTTTTTTTGTAGTTTCGAGATAATCCACGAGGTCTGAATTGAGCTTGGTGTAACGCGACTTATAACGGGCTCATAGAAGAAACCTACACCAAATTCTCCGAAATGTTTAGTGCAACCCAAAAAAATATCATACTTAATCCAAATTCATTGTTCCGCTAGTTGCATTGTGGGAAACAAATAGACGAAAAGCCTTGTTGTATGTCTGTTGTTACTGTCTTTTGAGCAAATAAAGCATGAACATGAACATCCATACCTGAAAATGGCAGACGTAAAAATATGTCCACACGTGGTATGGACACCAGCCTTCATATAGATGTGTTACAGATACACACACGTGCATCGTAACGTAGCTTAACACTCCACTGTACGAAATACCTTTTATGATTCTTCCAAGTCTTACATCCCCATCCCAACAATCTGGAAAATGGTTAGGATTATACTGGAGGACAGAGACAATGTATGTGTGTTTGTGTATGTGTGTGTTTGAGGCGCGCGCGTGTGTACTTGTGTACATGTGTGTGTGTGTGTGTGTGTGTGTGTGCTCGAGCGCGTGTGTATGTGCGTGCGTTTGTGCGTGTACGAGCGCGGTGTCGGCATAACAGCCACAAACTGAATAAAAATTTTCTTTAATTAATCTACTACCTCCAGATTACAGACATAATCAATTAGCACAAATGTTCACCATGCACCAAGAGCCCTTCGTCAGTAACAAAAAATCTCTCGGCTTCTTACGATATTCTCCGCCTTTTATTGAACTGAAATTTCAGTATGGCGGTCAAAAGAACCCCCTTCCACTTTTCGTACTGAGACCGAAAGTTCCACTACACCTATTCATACATTATTCCCTTGTTAATACCTCTTTTCATATTATCCTCCCATTATGCCGACGTCTGTAGCGTGTTGCCATCCCTTCCGATTTTCTGCCTGAAACTTTGTAAGCATTTCATATTTCACCGGTGAGTGTTACATGACCCCCTTCATATACATTGCGGAGGTGTTCCAGTTGGTAAAATTTTGTCAAGAATTTAATTGCGCAGAAGGATTTGTTTTAATCCTTTTTCGCTTAATATTTGTCTATTTTATAAGACAGACAGACTCAGGCCTATACTTAAAATCTCAACTTGCAAGGCGGGTTTGCCTACTAGCGAAGGGAAATCAATACCCCCTAAAGTTTTCAATGGTAGCCAAGAGGGTGGGAGAGGGAAGGGTGCTGTAGTTACATCGAATCGCCGCCAGAGAACTCTCTGATAGTCCGGAAGAAACGGCCATATTGTAACGTTGCCAGCTGTGGTATTCCGTGCAATAATACAATGGTTATATCAAAAATCTATATCTCATAAAGTGTGTAATACAGAAATAGGTGTGCGGGTGGAACGTCTTAACACAGGCCTATTTTGCCGAACTCTTGGTTTTCTCATCCACAAAACAACATTGTTCTAAGCCACAGGTGAAGGTTGATAATTCATTTGTCCGTAACTTACTTAAAGTTAACTCTCAGAATTTCAGACTACAATGTCGTAGACGAGAACGATTAACGATTTGAAAGGATGTGGAAGTGATTGCAGCCATATACTGAGACATGCTCCGGAAATTCACCTGGAGGGACTGAGAAAAACACGAAAAACCTCTGTGAGGATAGCTGGTTTCCGGGCTGACGTTATAAACTGAAGATTTCTTAGTAGGAAGCAGAGGGACTAACCACTCTGCGCAACCTTCAGTGAGGTTGGTAATTACGTGACATTTTGTTCTTTCTTCTTTAACTAGTTCCAATTTAAACGTTTTCACAGTCAAGCCAAATAATTTCAGTTGGTTTCCATGACCTTCAAATACATTGACATATGATTGTTAGATACTGGGCAGGATACACCTTATTCTCACCACCACCACCACCACCACCGTCATTGGACTGTCGTCTCGAAAGCCTCTTGAAAAGTTAGGATTTTATGGAAAATTTTAGTATTTGACCTGGTTCCTTTCTGCTCAGGAACAGTAAAATAATGTTTTCTCGTGATCCCAAGCGACTACATGACTTGCTGGGTCATCCTTTTGAATATATATTTGCAAACGTCAAATTGTGATGACCTCTTTCTCAGCTTATTCAAAGTAAATTTTCCTTGGGGAAACCAAATTTGTCTTGCTATTACTAATTATTATTATTTCTTTTTTGAAGAAAATTTTGCGCAACGTAACTGTAAGTAGGACGTTAGTTTTAAAAACGGCACAGTATGATATGATTCCAGCCTACAAATGATACCCATTTTCTCATCACATGTATTGGGACATAGGCAGCAAGACACAAAAATTGTTAGTTATTATGTTAACCTGTTTATTTTACACAGGTGTAATTACTAGCATCTCACTCAGATGGAAGAGCAAAAATACAGCCTGAACGTAAAGTTCTGTTGAGAATATTTGAATTTAAGAAAGTGGAAATAAAACAAGAATGGACAGAATTACGTAGTATGAAACATTATATTTTGTGTCTCACTCCTCTTATTTATCTGGCCATATATCAAGGTGGGCGTGATTGATCGGGCATAACAAGCATGCAGATTAAAGAAAAGCTCATAAAATATTTTAAGAAAATTTAAAGGAAAAACAATTTTGGAGGTCTAATGATATTCTATGTGAATTTAATGAAGTGGTTAGAAAACAGAGGCGGGTTATCACTGGCCGTCCCACTAAGGACGAAGAGACAAGGAGTAGCACAAATTTACGATATAAATTTGGTCACAATGGGATCCTGGTGTCTAAAAAAGTAAGAAACTTTTGGCCATTCTAGGTTACCCTCTGGTTACACTTACACGTGAAAGAAGTGTACAGATTTATAAGCATACATTTTGTCTCAAAATTTTGTGTCCCGAAACTCAGAAATAATTGTTATCAGAATTATGCCATGATGAACGCATATCAATAAATCAAGTCTAAAATCACATAAAAATGTCATCGAATAAGCATTTACATTGTAGCGCAACGTACAGGTGATTATACAAATGAATTATATCGTTAGTGAGATCTCACCAATTTATGATTATTTATCTCAGTAATTAACCAACTTGATGCACAAAATTTTTGTTTTACAATTAGTTTATTTCATGCCTCTACATGTTTCGAGCACATGTGCTCATCATCAGGAGGTCATCACACCTATAGGTGTGATGATACCAGAGGCTGTATAATGTAATTTTGACCTCCTGATGATGAGCACATGTGCTCGAAACATGTCGAGGCATGAAATAAACTAATTGTAAAACAAAAATTTTGTCCATCAAGTTGGTTATTTACTGAGATCAATATACTGAGAAACATGTTCAGCAAAACGTCAAAATTTATGATTAGTTATTACAATAATAAATGCGATTTTATATTAGGCTACAAACATGACAGCTATTTATCATTTTAATAAATAATCCTAAATTAGTGAGCTCTCACTAACGGAAAAACTGCATGTTGTAAAAGTACTTATGTTTTAAACTTTTGTAATAAACGTGTCCGATTATGGTTCTGATGAATCGAAGCATGTAGCACGTTTTTGTATAATATTAAAGTGTTGTGTCTGTCTGTTTACATTGTGTGTGTGCAGACCCAGGCATAATCAGAGCACGACGAAGACAGGTTTATTCAGAACAAGGTTAACCACGTCTTAAAATAAAACATGTACACATATTTAATGAATGATGATAATTATGCAAGTAACAACTGATAATACCTCATGTTTCCCTATTCCTTAAAGATGGTGCACTGTAAATATTAAGCGACAGTATCCGTACTCTACTTAGAGGTTAGGTCTACTGTCGAATCAAGAGAATGAGATCGCTAAAGGAAAGGAATCTCCTTATTTACGCCTAAAATACTTCATTGTTTTCTAACACAAGATTTGGAATAGAGGTCATGAGTCCAGTGTCAAGTGGTGAGGACGCAAGTTTTGTCGGATACTAGTGACGTTCTGAACAATATTAAACTTAGTTTCGACCCGGGGAGAATGAATGATAATGGACGGTTTTATTCAGAGAGGTGGAATGGTTCGTGTCTTTGTGTGTGTGTGTGTGTGTGTGTGTGTGAGGCGCAATAGCCGAACTCGGCCCCAGGCCGCCTCATTGTTGAGGTCTCTATATCTTCCACAATTGGATATATACACACACACACAGACAGACAGACACGGTAGGACTCCTCCGAATAAGTGATCAGTCCGGAACACAGGCCAGTACCTACCCAAAACAAAACAAACACAAACACATCGTTGTCCTAATCGAGAATCAGACCCGCGATCTCAGTAATAAAACGGATTCAGACCTACGCATTAGACCGCACGGCCACTACGATCGGCAGTTTGTGCGTTAATATTAGTTAGATCTCAGGTTATTTGACTATGTTTTTTCAGCTGCATAGGTATTATGAAAATCCAATGTGATTAGAAGACTTATGTTATATAAAAAGAGAAGGTCCAGACGGAAGTCTCCAAAATACAAACACAGAATATTATCACTAATATCGCTAATATTATCACTAATTAATAAGTTTGGTCTTTTTCCGTTTAATACTGTTAGGTAATTATATTTTCTAAATCAAGTGCAAATTTTATACGAAAAATGCATACACTTGAATAAAATTAATTAATTTGAATTAGGCCCATGTCTTTGTTAATTTCCCATCCATTTAATTTTGTGAACGCCCATTCCAGAGGCCACGCGATCTGCGGCGGCTCGCTTGCTGGGGTTGTGGGTTCGAATACAGCCGACAGCATGGATTTTTATCTTTTGTGAGCGTTGTGTGTTGGCAGGTAAAGGTATCTGTGACGAGTTGATCACTCGTCCAGACAGCGTCCTACCTACTGTGGTGATCGTTGTGTGTGACCTAGAAACCTCTCGAATGAGGAGGCCATGGTCCGCTTAGGGCTGCAGCGTCATGTGAGGAGAGGGGGGTGGGTGATATCTTTATGACGACTTTAACTTGGTTATTATTGAATAATGATCATGACGAATAGGCTGTAAATTTTGAAACCATTCATGTTTAATTATAACATCTACAAAATCTGATTTAAAAATGCATTTCCTAATGTACCGCGTATTGAATAAAACGGAAGCCAGTTACAGTGATAAAAGCCACGAAAAACTTATGCTACACGAAAAATCGATTGCAGATTTCAGGCGAGCTTGTCTACTCACAAGAATCGTCACACGACAAGTTCGTTTCGAGTCCTCCTTACGCTAAACTTATAAGCGTCTCAACACATAATATTTACTACGAGATATTTTGACCCCGCAGGCCCTAACCCACCTGCTACCTGACTGGCACAAGCAGCGCCACAAACAATTAGAGCGTCTAACCAATTTACCTATATTTAGCACTTATAGGCCTACCTTTAGACATCACACTGGGAGCTGCAGCACTCTCCACCACGCCAGTCCGCATCTTATATATTAAATTGGATCCAGTGAGGGGGATAACGTCAAAACATTGCATGTCATCAAAACTGATCAAATCACAGCCTGGAAAATTTCTAAGAAAGAGAAGTGCATTTACTGAAGTCATGTTTACTATCAGTTACATACACTTCAGAGTATTTCACGCAAAATTTGAAAGGAACTGGATGAAGTAAAATTAAAGTCAAAATCAATCCTTTATTTTACACAATTTAAATTAAATGTATTTTTTTCCATTTCTCCTGTTTTCTATCGTGGACCCAGCACAGGACGTATAAAAATATGAAATTTTAATCTTACTAATATTTACGGTAGTCACAGATCTTGAATCGACGTGCTAGTTTTGACGAAGAAATTTTGGTCGCAATTCGAGTATGTTTTAATTACGTATTTGATCTTCAGTCTCTTAACCTTTTAGAACCTAGCCGTTAACACGTATACAAAGAGGTTTAACACTAAAAATTCACCATTTTTTCCGAACAGCTTATGATCTTCACAAATTACACCCATTATTTCAACATAACACATTTTCCAATTGGTCTTACTAATGGAAGCACATTTATTCCCTGTTAGTAACAGACTGAATTTTCATGTACAGTGCAGATTAATTTTAGTCTTCGAAGGGTTTTTGAGTGTCATTACTTGTTTGACAGTTTAGTTAATATACAGTATAGGCCTACATTGATGGTAACTAAGAAATAAACTCCGATCGAATAAGTGGTCCTTCGGTTTTTTAAAGATGCGTACTGATAATACAGAAATAGGTCCGCATTATTTGCTCATGTAAGGGAAGCATCTCCAAGAGATGGCAATTTTTATGATCATGTTCTTTCACAAAATGACTTAAAGATAAGTGGACTGCAACGACGCAAATAACTACTTGGATCCATCATATTTTGCGTTTCTTTGTTCGTTTGTACGAACCCTTTCAAAAAGGAGCATGGAAGTGAAAAGATAGTTTCCGAAATGCACAAACCTCATTAAACATGTTACAAAAACACATTTTAAAAACCTACAGTCTCGCTGAATATGTGGATTAGAGAAAGTTTTTATTAGAGACGCTCGTAGCCTCTTCCTCTGTCACGTTGTAACAGAACCTCTTAATAAAGTACACTTACTACATCATAACATCAGATAAAATAAATAGTCAAATTGCCCAACATGAAGGGTTTTATCTTCTCTTGGATATGACGTCGTGTACACTGGTGTGTGTGCAGGAAATTTCTGGAGTCTTGTTGCATTAGCCCGAAAACCAGATATTCTCATCAGCACTGTTGTGGGAAGAACCTCAAATCTCACATACAAAACGAAATTATAAAAACACTTCTCAATGAAAGAAACTGGGACAAAAAGGGTACTGTTTCTAAACAGTCAGTATAGGAAGAAATAGTGCAGCTATGTGAAAGAGCATTGCTCTAAACAGAAGTATAAAAAGGAGCTCAAGATATGAAATTTCGTTTCTGCTGTTCTCTTATTTCACTGTACCCATTTCCAAAACAGCCCCCAAGTTTCACTCATTTTCCTTTGTAATCTGAGACGGCAAAATTAAGTCAACTAGATTTCACAAAAATAAAAATGTCATAAGTTTAGTGAGACATGTTATCTCATAATTTTTTAAATAATGATAATTTCTTCCAAAAAAATGCAAGTAAAATTTCTTCGGAGTAAAATGTTTAATTGAATTTACTAAATTTAGCAGGAAAACACACTCCCGAAACAAATTCGCATTGTACACAAGAAGAAATTATAATTTCACACTAAATTTATAAGCAAAAATTGTTGAAGAGTAAGGGAACAGATCATAAATTTCTCCGCGCTGCTTTAGAAAGTTTTGGCCGGGATTGATACACAGAAATACGTGACCCGTAAACCTGCTGCCTCCAGTTTCATTGCAGAATATGGACGGAGCAAATTGCCCCGAAGCCTTGATAATTGTCAATCAAACTACAGGGCGCTATATCCCAGAGGACCTTTACCTAATATCAACATCCATGAAAGCCTCAGATTTTACACAACAGAAATCACACTGGTAGCTTCCAACTGACAATATGAATAAACTTTTCATAATGTGAAGAACTAAGGCATGTTCCGTCGTTTCTCACTTATTGTTAGTTCAGGTTGTATATTGCATTGCCATTACGTTCTGCAGGAATTATTTAGTGTCATATTGTCACTCTGTATCTAAATTTAGAACCACACAAAGGTGCACATCTGTAATTACATTGATATCGCGGGATGTTCAAGGGCACGCAGGGGACTGCATTATGTGCATAGCCTACATATCTTAACCAAATACCACTTGAACTTTGATGGAAACAATCTTGGTTTCAGCAAACACTTTTTCCGCGTCTTTAGTATGTCATTTTCTTAAGCAGAGGAGAGGATTAAATTGAATAAAACCTTGCTGGTATGATTTTCATGGACTTCAACCCGTTGTGACTAATCACCATTCACTTGGATACAAATTATTCCATGTAGCACAATATTTTTTTTCAAACGCTACTTATTGCGATCGAAAAAGATCATAAAAGTTCTTCTACAAAACCTTAAAAATCAAGGTAAAATGCTTTTATTTGAGAGAGATCTCAAAAATCTTAAAACTCGAGCTACAGTGTTTTCATTTGTAAGATCCCTAAAAAAAATCTTAACAATGAAGGTAAAATATTTTTATTTGAGAGATCTCTCAAAAATTTTAAAAATCAAGGTAAGGTGATTTTGTTTGCGAGATGTCTAAAAAATCTTAACAATCGAGGTAAAAGGTTTTTATTTGACAGATCTCTCAAAAATCTTACAAATCAAGGTAAAATGTTTTTACTTGAGAGATCTCTCAGATAAAAACATTTCACCTTGATGTTTAAGATTCTGTAGAAGAGGGCCTGATGATGATGATCGTTTTCGATAAAAAAAATTAGCGTTTAAAAATGACAATAAAATGTTGTGTTAGACGGAATAATTTGCATCTGGTGAAAGCTTGCATTTATGGTTACATACAAATAATAAAACCACTACATGTGCCCTAAGCTATGCCAACAGCAGAGCTTCCAAACTTTCCAGTAGCAAACCGTAACACTTGCAGTGACCGACGTTCCTTTATTTGGGTCAGTCATGATAACAAAAGATGTCGTCTTATCTCCATTCATCGCCAATAGTAATTCATGATTCAACAGCATGCTGCCAAACAAAGAAGCGCGATAAGCCTACTGCATTTGCAGCAGCTGCAATTTGAAATCTAATTTGGAGTGAGATCAACTTGCTGAAATTCCAAGTCTTGTGCTAAAGGGCCTCCAGAAAATAGCCTAACTCCGAAGCAGTCGATAAGCCTTAACTCTTCAGCATCACCGCTGTGAGAACCTCTAAACTCACACACTGTATTTGTTTCGCTTGAAAATGTCTTACATCTTACAGCCCTTCAAGAGCAATGAAATCAAAAGGTCACCGAGTATTCACGGTTTGACAGGCACTAATATTTAACGTTAAATCTGCCCCACTACATGCTAAGCACGAACAGAGAGGAAACTGAGGTATAGCTCTACCCACAATCAACTCCGTCACTAGAATGATGTGGGTCGTCAGCGCTACACTCCGTCCGCGTACCCTCGGGAAGGAGACCCCGTACCCCCTTTTACAGGAGGTTGAGTAGGCCTGTGGTTTGGATGAGTACGGAAAATCTCGCCCCCACCAGCGTTCGGACCCTTAACCATTCAGTACTTAGCAAGTCACTATACCAACTGCAGTTACTAAATATAATGCAGTGGCAATATTCAATCATTAGTGCTACCGTCTATAGACCGGTACACAGCACGATCTTGGGGTTCACAGAGACGTTACAGCGTCGAATCGGCGTCAGCACCACTGTTTCTATTTGACATCTGCTTCTCCTATTTGTAACTACTTGCTTAATACCTATGATGATAAAATAGCAAGCGGCTCATGCATATCGCCCATATTTTGTAAGAAGGAGACAACCCACAAAATATCAATTTTGCAGCAGAAGCAGGAAGGTAGCACCTTTTTACATATTACAAATGCTTTGAGAAATAGGATATCCTCCACTTTTCTTGGCTATTCGTGAAGATTGAGTTGTCTCTGTACATATCACAAAGGACCATCAATTGAATGATTTGTTATAAGAAACTCGTTTTAATTCAAAGTGGCAGTTAGCTCCTCTTTTATATGTTAGGTCTATGTGCGAATATGATGTACGAAGGAATGTTTTTTTTAGTACAAAAATGGTAACATTCAGTTTGAGTGCCGTATAATGTAAGAGTCGTGCAAGACATCAAGGATCGAAAACACAAATTCACCAGATAATTTGTAATGATACCATTTCCAACACACAATTTAATCAAAATTTTTTGAGAAACTTCTGGGATAAAAAGCACTCGTATGAAAAGGCAGACACGTTCTCGTTTCGTGTCAATAGCTCACAGATCACTACGACAATAGATATCTTAATAGATTTCGAGTTATGTGATCCATGAAAACTTTAACGATATGTGACGGTATGCATACATTTGATACCGTGTCACAAAATTACTAAGAAAGCGCTGAATGTACCAAGCGAATGTCCGACAACAAGACTTTCCGTAGTCAATAGAATGTTAAGCCTAATTACGGCCAGCATTTCTCAAGCTTTCCAGCCTGTGATTAGCACTGTTATACTCAGCAATAACACTGCTCGCATTTCGACCGACACAGCAACCATTTATGCTAGTACTATGCTTGTCTGATGTATTGCGTTATTAGATGGTGCGCTCTGTTTTCGGAGTTGTCTGTACTCCAATCTTCAAGCGACTGCTTGTCCCTCTACTGTGTTAAAGTTCTGCTTCTGTACGGCTTAGTGAAACAATCTTCTGTTTCTGGATTTTTTTAATCGTTGCACCGTGCATTCTGAAATCTATGTAGTTCACTCACCAACAAATACACTATTTATGAACTTGGTTAAAAGTTTTAAAGTTACATTAAAATACACAATAATATCGCTCCTACATGTTTCGGTCTTCAATGACCGTCATCAGGGAGCTTTATCTGTAACTAACTAAAGTTATATTTATGTTAAAACACTCGGTAAAATTTCTTCGTTATATAAACTAGGTGATATGGCAGCATGTGTGTTGTGTGCTGTGCAGAGTGAGAGAGTGAGTCTCACTTTGCACTGCACACAACACACATGCCGCTCTTCTTAACTGTTAACAGACTATGACGCTTAGGAAACTGACTCTGTTTCCATGTTCGAATAAAATGGGAAGAAACGCCTAATCTGGTAGGCCCCCTAGGAACAACTAACTCCCATTATAAATTAAGACAATGGGCAAAGTCCAAAAGAAGAAGACTGTTTCACCAAGTTCTGCCTTTGCATAATTCAGCAGCATGCCATGAAGACGAATGGTATACTGCAGATGTGCCTCCGTGCATGTACTAAGTTGATGTCAGTGGAAATTTTCAAACCAAAACCGCTTAACCCTGATCCCTTGATGCCCATTGGACAGGATAGTGGATGAGTCGAACAGCTGATATGAAAGCTGAATTTGAACAAAAAAAAAACCCCTTGTCTCTGCCGAGAATTGAAACCCGATTCATCGACTGTCCATCCCACAGCCTATTCACTATATTGACAGATATTGTGTAAATTTGAAATTTTGTACTACTGTTGACGGAATAAAGTTTGAAATAATCAATTAATATGCCGATTGCCGGATCATAGAAGTGATTTAGGTTCTGGGTCCATCCCAAATGCCGCCATTGTTTGAAATATGAAAACAAATCATGAAGACAGGAGTTCAGTCAAACCTGAAAAGTCGAACAAATCCGACAGTAGAAAATATCCATCACAATTCTGATATACTGAATCGAACACGATCACAGAATTTTCTTGTGTTTAACTTTGCTGCATAAAATCGAAGACATTGCTTCTATAGGGTTCTGGGCAACGGCGGCTGGTGGGACTTTTTAGGGGTGTGACAAGGATCATTGTGTGATTATTGAGAATGCCTAATGGATTGTTTCTTTCAGCACAACCACTCAGCGTCAGTGCTGGCTTCATGCAAAGCAAGAACCCAGCTTTACAGGGTTGGGCACAGATTTCAATTACTCCACGTTTCTGTCTTTCCACCAGATGGCAGGACAGGATCAGAAGTGGCAGAAAGATGCCGCAGACCAGAACTTCGACTACATGTTCAAGTTGTTGATCATCGGCAATAGTAGCGTGGGCAAAACATCATTCCTCTTCCGGTACGCGGACGACTCCTTCACGTCGGCTTTTGTATCTACCGTTGGCATCGACTTCAAGGTCAAGACAGTTTTCCGACACGACAAAAGGGTCAAGCTACAGATATGGGTACGTAGTAAGTATGCACGGCTATGAATTCAACATATACTTACTTACTCCTGATGTAGAGTCCTTCTTGAGAAGCTAACTGGTTTGAAGGTAGTCAAGAAATTCCCCGCATTTCACGGAACCCGAAGGTTCATTACGGCACTCACAAGCGTCCGCCACCTGTCTATATCCTGGGCCAGCCCAATCCAGTCAACATACCCACATCCCACCTCCTGGAGATCAATCCTAATATTATTCACCCATCTAAGCCTAGGTCTTCCCAGTGGTCTCTTTCCCTCCGGTTTATCCACCAAGACCCTATACACCCCCCTCCTCTACCATACACGCCACATGCCCAGCCCATCTCATTCTTCTCCATTTTATCACCCGAACAATATTGGGTGAGGAGTACAAATCATTTAGCTCCTCGTTATGCTGTCTCCTCCATTCCCCCGTTACCTCGTCCCTCCTCGGTCCAAATATTCTACTCAACACCATGTTCTCAAACACCCTCAGCTTCCTTTTCTCTCGCAATATCAACGACCCAGTTTCACACCCATACAAAACAACGGGCAAAACTATAGTTCTATATATCTTGATCTTTAAATTTTTGGATAGAAACCTGGATGACAAAAGATTCTGCACCGAATGATAGCAAGCACTTCCTGGCCTCAATCTGCTGTTAATTTCTTCCTCAATAGAATTTTGATTTGTTAAAGTTGTTCCCAAATATTTAAACCCTTCCACCCTCTCGAAGGTACTAATATCAATCCTCACACTATGAATTCATCCTGCATTCTGATCTTGAGACATGACCATGTACTTAGTTTTATCAGCACTTATTTCCAGTCCAATCTCCCTAGTAGCAGCTACTAAAGCTTCTGCATTTTCCTTTAGTGTATGTATGCTTCCTCCCAGTATATTAACATCATCGGCATAAGCCAGAAGCTGATGTGTACCATTTAGTTTTAAGTCATCCTGGTTTACCTGAACCCTCCTAATGGCGTACTCTAAAGCAAAGTTAAAAAACATTGGTGATAGAGCGTCTCTTTGTTTCAAACCATCCCTAATAGGGAACCTGTCAGACTCATTCTTGCCTACCCGGACTCTGCTATATGTTTCAGTCAGACTCATCTTTATTAACCTTACAAGTTTCCTAGGGATACCAAACTCAATGAGTATTTTATATAAGGCCTCCCTCCTAACTGAATCGTAAGCTTTATTGAAGTCTATAAAGAGCTGATGAACTTCTTCATTGTATTCCCATTTTTTTCTCAAGTATTTGGCTAATGCAGAACATACGATCAATAGTCGACCTGTTGCGTCGAAAGCCACATTAATGATCCTCGATAATTTCCTTCGCATATGGAATTAACCTTGAGAGCAGGATGTTGGATAAAATTTTGTTAGTGGCTGGCAAAAGTGATATGCCTCTATAATTATTACAATCTGTTTTATCCCCTTCTTATGAATAGGTACTATGATCGACTCCTTCCACTCTTCAGGCAGTTTTTCCTTCTTCCAAATAGAAGTAATAAGTTTATGAATCTCCAAGTAAATTGTTCTACCCCCTACTTTAATCAGTTCTGCTGGTATTTGATCAAAACCTGTCGATTTGTGACTTTTGAGCTTGTCGAAACCAGCTCAACCTCACAGGCACTTGGCTCGGGTACTAGTGGTTCTGCTGTGTGTATTTCTGCCTGCCCAAATTTCTTAACCCCATGCACGTTGAATAGCTGGGAGAAATATTTCCTCCACCTAGCCACAATACTGTGGGAGTCTGTCACTTTTCTCATCCTTCACTATATTACATCTAGGCTGGTACCCCTTCTTAAAGTCATTGATTCCCCATACAAGTCCCTAATGTTTTGGATCTTACTGTTAGTTTCAAGTTCCTCAATTTTAGCTCTCAGATATGCCTTCTTTTTGTTCCTGAAATGTCTGCTAACTTCACGTCTTACATTGTTCAGAACATCTACATTGCTTTGGCTTGGATCCTGTATTCACTGCATTTTAGCCCGCTTCCTTTGATCCAAAAAACCTAAACATTCTTCATCAAACCAGGGTTTATTCTGCTTCAATTCGTGCAGACCCAGACTCTCTTTCTCTGAGGTTTGGATATTCTTTTTAATGTTCTCCCAAGTCCTATTTAAGCTCTCGTCATCGTACAAGTTCTCCAAAGCTGCAAACCTGTTTGTAATCTCAATCTGATACTCTTCCCTAACCTCTGGCTCATTAAGCTTCCTCAAGTTAAATCTTTGCCTATCAAACCTCTGTGCGGCCTGTTTACCCGCTGCTAATCTTTCCCTAACCTTTGCAATCACCAGATAGTGATCTGTATCACAATCAGCTCCCCTAAATCTTCGCACATCCAGTACACTCAAATGCCATCTCCTACCTACCAATATGTGTTCAATCTGGTTGTGAGTCTTACCATCAGGGGATGTCCAGGTGTATTTATGAATGTTCCAGTGAGGGAACATCGTGCTCTTAACCACCAGATTTTTGATGTGGCCAAGTTAACTAGTCTAACACAATTATCGTTATTATCCTGATGGAGACTCTCCTGTCCAATTTTTGGCTTGAAAATATTCTCTCGCCCCACTTTTGCATTAAAGTCTCCTAGTAACATTTTCATATGATATTTCGGGAAGTGATCGAACACCTGCCCTAATTCCTCATAAAACTATCTTTTGAATCATCACTTTTTTCCTCACTTGGTGCATTATATTTACAACAATAATATTACGCCAGCGACCTCTCAGCACTATATATGACAACCTATCGCTAACAAACTCTACTCTCTTCATTGCTGATAATATTCTACGGTGTACAAAAAAAACCCGTTCCCAATTGATGATTTTCATTTCCTTTCCCGTCGAAAAAATCATAATCCCCTTCTCATACTGTGCCCCCTTTGTCCCACCTGACCTCCTGCACACCCACTACATCTAATTTATACCTCATTAATTCCAGACATAGATAAATTAATGTATTTTGGTGGTAGACAAGTTACAGTGTTTATATATATATATATATATATATATATATATATATATATATATATATATATATATCTTTTTTTTTATA
>Ga0131853_10001553_pt1 | contig 41025 bp, 27 predicted proteins | sample TergutLab28metaG_FD_92764 | JGI IMG/M metagenome (GOLD analysis project Ga0131853, IMG submission 92764) | Labiotermes labralis P1 segment gut microbial communities from Petit-Saut dam, French Guiana - Lab288 P1 (version 2) (version 2) | ecosystem: Host-associated > Arthropoda: Insects >...
ACATGTAGAGTAAAGGACGACTAACCGTGAAATAAAGGATAGTCCATAAGTGTCATCTTGTTGGTGTTTATTTTGGAACAATTGTAATGATGCACGGAACCATGAATGTAAAAAAAAAAAAAAAGTTATTATAGTTTTACAGTCAGTACTAGAATGGTATTGATTTAAACAGTACTGCATGCATTTATATGCATATATACGTCAGCTTTAAACATTTACACACACAAAAAAGGCTTGATAATGCTTGTTCGTTCACAGGTGCTGGTGAAGCATCTGCCGATGTACCAGGCGGGGGGGAAAGTGACGGTGCTATTGAAGACATAAAGGACAAACTAGAAAACACAAGAATGAATGGTGAAGAGATTGAACTAGATGGTGAGCGTGGTAGTATATCTGCCTGTAATTTGCTATTTGTGTGTGAAAATTTCCACTGCCAGAACCTGTTTTTGTGTAGCTGTAGGATTGTATGTACTGGAGTGGTAACTTCTAATGTGTACTACAGAGTGGCAAGCTGAAACCAGTATTCATCCATAGAATTTTTCTGCAATCTGTCCTAGCAAACTAACAAGACTATGTTAATGCTTTGGGCTTCTGTATTTACATTGATAACAGGGAAGTATTGTAACTTGCAGACATACTGTGATTACCTTTGTGCATAATGTACTGAGATACCTTTTCCTTAGCCTGCATGCTAATAACTAGGCACAGTTTGGGTTATATGTTATTGATTTGTTGGTATGTTCCTTATTAAATACTGCTTTTGCTACACATGCATCATTCATGGTGTTCATGAGTAAACTATAGTAAACATTTTGGCAGTGCTAGTGAAATACTGTGCTACATTTTATTAGTTACAAAATTTTACAATACTATAATAGGACGCAAGTGTTGGTTCATTTCAACAAGGTTTGAATATGATTAGCTCATGTTTACTTGCCTCAAAATGCGGGTTTATTTACATTTATTGCTCGTCAAAGAGAGCAGGTATGTTAAGTGAGGTTTTTCATTGTTTTACTCATGTCTCTGCATACAAATTCCATAAGAGGTATATTACATTATTCCTTTTTTGCTAACTTTAATTTCCTTCCCAATCCATTATTCACTAAAATCCAGTAATTTATTTTAGCTACTGAAGGTATTGTTAAATAACCCATGAATAAAAAGGAAATGCTTGCCCATATGACTTAATTTTGGCTTTGAATGTTCTTAAGATGCAAGTATTTTTCTCATTCCAGACTGTAACATGCCCTCACAACCTGCATACACAGTCTGCAACATGTTTCTGACCTGTTTTCTTGTGTATCACAGGACATGTTATCTGTGTGTCATTGTAGTAAAACATTACCAGTGAAAGCATTCTGATGTTAACTTGAGAACTTGTGGCCACTAGCATTTGGTTACTCTCTCAGTATAGGTAGTGATGTTTTTGAATTGCAGGAACTTGACTGTAAGATACAAGATGGGTTCTCACAGTGGTGCTGATGAAGATTGCCATCATCTGAGATGTTTCAGCCAGTCTACACAGCATCATATCCTATAAGACAAAATGTGTTTATAGTTAATATAATTGAATGTGATGTAATAGGCATGTATGCCTATACCTCACTCTTTATGGTGTATTCTCACAGTGACTAGTGCCTCTTTTGCTTGCTGATTTGACAAATATACATGATAAATGTTGCTAACTATGCTAGAAAAGTTACAAGAAATGTTTTTGCTTATGATTTTGTTGTGTATGTATATTATATTTTTTGGCAAGCGTAAAGAAAAGTATGTTGAATTTCACATGTGGCATGTGTGTTCATACTAGGTGTTCAAGTAAATGTTCAGTGCATTGTAAAGATGATCCCAGGTTTTGGTTGCTTTATTGACTGACAGTAGAATTTAACTTATTGATATCTCAGTGCTGTAGTTTATTTCTTATATGTTGGAATGGTGATTGTTTGAATTCAGTCATGTACTGTTTGCAGCTGTTGAATATATATTTTGATGTTTCAGAAGGAGGTGATGATCCAAAGAAGAAGAGGAAGAAGCGTAAAGGTCGAGGAAAGGGTACTCAGAAACCCCAGACAAACCCTCCCTCCATTCCTATTGTAGAACTCTTTACAGATGGTAAGTAACATTTCTTTGTTAGAATAAGTCATTACTGATTATATTAATTAATTAATTGACAGCTGTTTCCAAGTGTGCAGATGGTAATATTTTTAAGAAAACAATTGGACTACACATGCTTAGCAAGTGACATGCTAACTTAGTAACTCGACATTGCCAGGTCTTGGCAGGTGTTGACAGATGGGTGATGTAAGAACTAGGGAATTAAATGCCTTATTACTTGCATAATAGCCCCTTTTTTTGCACAGTCATTTTTTACTTGAAGTAGGTAATTACATATTTCATATTTGTTTTCATATTATTAAAAAAAATTAAAACAATATAAATGCAAATGCATAAAACTTATAATGTACCAGTACAACTCAGGGTATAAGACATATAACAGTACAGCACCCAGTCTACAGTTTATAGAATTTCAGTAATTATTTACAGCGTTGTATTAATATACATGGAAAAGGAACATATATGTATGTTACTTGATACTGAAATATGAAAAAAAATATTGTATTATGTATGACATTCAGCCAGGCCATTTGCATTAAAACTGCAATAAAATCATATCAGCACACAGCCATGAACTGTACCTTCACTGAAACGTACATATATGGCAACTGTCCCGAAAGGTTTAATAAAGAGTGAAGCCAGTTCGTTATAGAATTCGTGTAACCATTGTAGAAAAGTAAAGTTAAGTGGTTATAGAAGTTTAAGGTAATTACTGGCATTTTGTCCGTATTCATACTTGGTGTATAGAATGATCTGCACTGAATCATGTTACTGCCACTTATGTGTATTAGCGCTTCAGTGTGGTACTTGTCTCAAACATAGACAGAGACCCTTGCTGCATGGATATTGTTTTTTTTGCCAAATAAGAAGCACGTGCATACACACACGTTTTGTTAATGTGTAAGCTTTAAATGACATTATTATCACTGTTTTTGTTGTTGTGGCAGTGATTTGTTGCTGATTATCTATTATTTTGTTGCTGCAGGTGTGTACCCTGTGGGAGAGGAAATGCAATATCCTTTGGTTAGGGATTCTCGTACTGCCAAAGACAGATTTACAAATGAAGAAAAGCGTGCACTGGATCGACTTCAGAATGATATTTACAATGAAGTGCGTCTCGCAGCTGAAGCTCATAGGCAGGTATGTTGTGTGTGGCTGTCATTATAAGCAGAAAGAATTTGTATGTGTATGATTAGACAGTTACAGCATCAAGAATGTTTAAGAATAAAAATTTTTCAGGTATTTGGTTTCAGATGTGCCTATAACTTGGTGAGAATAATTTAATTTTACTTGATGCGGAGATTCTAATGTGTAGGATATGCAACAGTGCACTATGGAAGTTCTGTACACTAACAACATTCTGGTCCTTTGACTTTTCTTTAATGGAAGCTCTGCTACATGATTGCTTTGAAATAATTATGTGCTCATGTTTCAGTATTGACCTATAATGAAATTCATTTACTGAATGTGACCATTAATGACAGTAGTAGTGTATGTGCATGTGTTTGTGTGTGTGGCTTCCAGCACAGTTTTACTTTCAGACACGGCAGCACATCCAGAAGTGGGTTAAGCCAGGGATGACCATGATTGAAATTTGTGAGGAACTTGAGTCCGTAGCTCGTAAGTTGATCCGAGAAGATGGCCTGAAAGCTGGTTTGGCATTCCCAACAGGCTGCTCTCGGAATCACTGTGCTGCTCATTACACTCCAAATGCAGGTGACACAACTGTTCTTCAGTATGATGATGTTACCAAGATTGATTTTGGAACTCATATTAACGGTGAGTTTCTGGGTTATACAGGTGTAGTTTTTGTATTACAAAATAAAATTGTTGCAGTGGTTCTTCGGAAACATTTACTGGCCATTTATCGTTTCCATACTTGGGCAGTGTCACTGCATTCTGGTAGGTTGGTTTGGTGGTGTTTGGAGCATCTGGATGTCACCATCTTTGAGTCAAAATAGTTTCTGTACCTTGCTGTGGTTGGCATACCAAACCATCAACAAAATTTACTATGACCCATGAATGGACATAAAATTAGACAGACTCTGCTTTGAAAGTGTGAACATAATAGGTTTTTATTAGCAACTCCAGTTTTGTTTCTGTGGCTTGATGGTTCCCAGTGGACCTGGGCCTCCTTGTCCGCAAGGGTTCATGATCACACTCAGATGCACCCATACTCGGTAGGACTCCTCAGGATGAGCGATCAGCCCAACACAGAGACCTCTCCGTAACACCATATAACACTCACAAGGGACAGACATCCATGCCCCCATCAGAATTCAAACACACAATCCCAGCAAGTGAGTAGGTGCTGATCCATGCCTTAAACTGTGCACCCACTTGGATTGGCAGAGGCACCCCCATATCAGTAGTAAATTATGAAGTAGGCACAGGGTGTGTAGAGTAATTTCTCAAATGCTGTTTGGTTTTGCCATTAAGGTAATGTTAGTTGATAGTCTGTCTGAGCAAGGGTTCACAAATTTTCCAGAAGATTTTGAGCCACCCCACGATTTTAGGCACCACCAGGATAACATGGACCAAGTTCCATATCAACTACCCACACGTTTTAGGTACAACAATACACAGTCACATGGGTGACCTGGCACATAGGTTCTGGACACTGCTGTATAGTAAACAGCTGAAACATGTGTGTTGAATTAATTAATGATACTTAACATGGCCATGTCATTACAATATTTTGCTTTTAAATTTGGTTCTGTGTTTGCAAGTGCAGTAGAATGTGTCCTTGTAATATATAGTGTTGACACATTTGATTTGTATATGAGTTTGTCTGCTTGTTTTCATTTGCATAGATATTTAGCATCATTACACTACTTTCATTGGAGTTCGGGTTTACAGTGGTCTTTTGTGTTACTTCATCTTATTTCACACCCTATAACTGCGTAATGTAATTTAATATGATAAATTTTGTTTCTGTCCTCAGTTTTTTTTATTTTTAGCCTACTCATACGAAATTTATGTCAACTAAATGTCAGGCGAATTGTTATTCATGTGGTATATCATATGAAGTCCAAGTATGGTAAAACCATGACTATCCACATCAGAACAACCAGTGTGGGATTCAGATCCCCTAAAATCCTGAATACAGATAAATCTCTATATCTGTACTATAGAAGTGTTAAATCCAGGCAATTAGTATGTAATTCCTTTTCTTTCAGGTCGTATTATTGATTGTGCATTCACTTTGGCATTTGATCATAAATATGACAAGCTGATTGAAGCTGTGCGTGATGCTACCAATACTGGAATTAAGGTAGGGTTAAGATAAGCTAAGAGAAAGTTCTGTTTTGAAGTAGGTGTGTGGTAATGTCTTTGGTTTTCTGTTACTTCAGAGGTTACATTAACAATAGGACTATATTTCTGTCTAACAGCTTGGATCTTATCACCATAAAACACACACACACATATTTGTGTAACATTTTGTGTACTTTTTCAGGCCTCTAAATTTTCTTGTTATTATTGTATGTTTCCGTCACATCTTATATAATAAGGTTATGTAGCACAAACATCCGGAACCTAGATTAAATATCACTGTTCCTACATTCACCTCAGAAGTTAACTGCTTCTGCTTTGCTATTACTCAAAAAGTAAAATGTGGTGGTGGCCATTTGTAATGGCATCACATTAATACCAAATTTTATAAAAATTGAAAATTTTAGTTCAGAAGCTTAAACAGGAAAATGCGTGCATGCATGCGCAGTGTGATCATGTCATAAGCCTACTTTTTCTCTTAAAGAAGGAAAGTAGTCTGGAAACTCGTTACTTGTAACCTGGAAATTTTTCCAGTTGTGTAAAGTTTTCTGGCAACAACATTTTTGTGAACCACCAGCTAAGAAACACTGACAAGGAAAATCTGAAGGCATGCAGGCATTGTATAATGCACAAGTCAGTCCACAAGGTACACCAGCTCTGCAGTACCATTTCATCCATTGTACTAATCTTCCTTTTCCAGGCTGCTGGTATTGATGTTCAGCTGTGTGACATAGGTGCAGCAATCCAAGAAGTCATGGAGTCATATGAGGTTGAGCTGGATGGTAAGGTATATCAGGTCAAGTCCATCAGAAACCTGAACGGACACTCCATCTCTCCATACCGTGAGTATCTCAGAGCATTAATAAAACATTACACTGATGGGCATAGTGGCATAATTCACTTTTTTTTTTTTTTAGCTTTTTTTCCTTTGTGATTTTATATTCATTGTTGGCATTAAATTTCCCGTTTACTATATTTTTTATGAAACCAATCAGTGGTACAAACATTACATTGTCAATCAAAAGCTTCTCACAATACATTGAAACCCCTATTTTATGTTTTTAAAAACAATATAAACTGATTATGAAACTGAGGAAATAAAAATTCATTAGGGGAGTTAAACCCCGTACATGTATTAGCAGTGTATAATGTAACATAGTACAGTTTACTGTATGGCTAATATTCACTGAAATAAGGTTATCACATTAACTGCAAGGATACAGCCTTTTAATTACTGTATATCTGTTGTAGGCAGAGCACTGTTCATTTGAAACCCTCATTGCAGGACAGTGTTTTCCCTTTTGGACAGGTGTCTAATGTTTAATGGCACAGTGTTGTCTGAGGTTAACAACTGTAATGATATCATTGTTTAAGGTTTATACTGGTACTAATGTAGGTAACTGTCCCCTTTCTCTTTTTTTCTTTCTTTCTTACAGTAATCATTAATATGCATCTGTTAATATTGAAAACAGTTAACAGTAAATGTTTCCTAATTACATCAGAATGCAAATTAATTTTAAACAAAGTATAGTTGGGGAATGTAGGTATTAATCTTGCTTCTTTCTCCACATGTGCATTGAATTATGTGCTGAGCAAAAACAGACAAGATGGGCACTTTAAGTTTAATTACACTGGCACATTTGCATAATCATTGTTGCCGTGGATGTACAACAGTGCATTCTCTTTAGTATTACTGATGTAACAGCCTCGTACTTAACTTGAAGAGATAAATTGTATGGAGAGTTCTTGGACTGCTATTGACTGCTGTGTTTGTGAGGATTGTGAAAATGATTTTGTATTGTATCAAGAACTACTGTTATTCCCTTTATTGCCTTTTGGTAGGTATCCATGCTGGTAAGACTGTGCCAATAGTGAAAGGTGGAGAAGCAACAGTTATGGAGGAAAATGAATTTTACGCAATTGAAACATTTGGCTCAACAGGCCGTGGCCAAGTTCATGATGATATGGAGGTGTCACATTATATGAAGAACTTTGAAGTTAATTATGTGCCATTAAGGTAAGGAGAATAGAAGGAAAAACACAGACTGCATAACTATTCTAGATCCTCTGATTCTTCAGAGCTGTCAGTGGTGCATTCTTAGTTTTACGATGTGAGCTAAAGTCATTGCTGTGTGGTACATTGCCCATAATTTGATTTACAACATATGGCCCAACTATGACAACCACAAATGTAAAACTTTTAGCACAGTATGCATTACATTGGACAATTAAATCAGGACTGTATTAAATAAAGTTTAGTCACATTAATGTCTTGCTGCACTGTGTTTGTATGTTATTTTGAACTTGTGGACTTGTAATATGAAGTTTGCTAAAGATATAGGCAGGTTTTATATATGTTTGATGTGATTTAATCCAACATTTATGCCCTTCTTGCAGACTACAGTCATCAAAATCTTTGCTGAATGTGATCAACAAACATTTTAGCACTCTGGCTTTCTGTCGACGTTGGCTGGATCGTGTTGGCTGCACCAAATACCAGATGGCACTTAAGGATCTGTGTGATAAGGGTGTGGTGGATCCTTATCCTCCGTTATGTGATGTTAAAGGAAGTTACACTGCACAGTTTGAGCATACCATTCTTCTAAGACCAACTTGTAAAGAAGTAGTTAGTCGTGGGGAAGATTACTGATATTGGTTTGTTCTTGTGATGTGAAGTTTGATTTGGAGTTAACCTGCTTTATTCGCAATGTAGTTTTTTGTTACGGAATATATATTTTACTGGAATTAAAAAGGTTTTTCGGTATGTTATTGTTCATCATAGTGTGTGCCTCAGAAATTAACTACAGTAACATGATGTGTAAAAAATTATGGTATCAGGATTAAACCTGTTAAAAGTGTGTATGAAACTCATGTTGCCTAAATTATTGGATCATTGTTTTTTTTTAGTGTGATCACTGTTTGCTAAATGTTCATGTTTTGCTTTTCACACTGCATAGTTTGCAGCGGATGGGGTCAAGTACATGAAAATCGAAAATATTGGCAACATAAATGCATATAGAAATTCTTGCAGAATTTAGGATACTACTGCAAAACACACAGTTGCCAAGACATCATTTTAAAATAAGGTTTTTATGGCCACATGGTGGGGATTCTTCAGATTGTAGTCTTCTGGGTTTTGACACCATGTGGTGTAATAGTTGGACAGTGATGTTTATAAGTTTATGCTGCCTCTGCCTTCAGGTTTGAAGGAATTGGGTTCTAGTTGGTACTGAAATGATTGGGGGTAGCATATGGTTCAGTTACGTAGGTGGTTTCAAAGGAATGTGGTCAGAACCAGAGGAAGGGGAGTGGTTATTGAGCCCTGTTTCAGATGCTGGAGCTATGAATTGGGAGAACTGAAACACCAGGATTTAGAACAGTCCCTTTCAGGGCCACAAGAAAGAAAAATATGTTAAGTTGTGCACTGTATATGGCCCGTTTCCAGACTCCAGCAGTTGGAGGAAGTGGGACTGATAGAATAAGTTTATGTGGTCTTCAGTGAGATGAGATGATCCTGTTCAGGAGAATTTCTGCATCCTGTCCTTCAGGGATTGAATATCTTCCACAACTTGTTAATGTTGTTAGAGTGCAGCTCAGTCTCTTACAGCATGGCAACAAAACCCACGATATGCAGCCCTGTACATTGTTTTAATGTTGATAAGTTTTGTAAGACAGTTTGTAGAAAAATGGTCTGTGCAATGTAGATTGCACATTGAGAAATTAAAGAATTTCCAACCCTTTCTACAGCCAGCGTTGTTTCTCATAAACACACAAGAACTGTTTAACTCTTTTGCACCAGAATTAAATTAAATGTGTCGGATCAGTGTAAAAGACCAGAATCTAAACAACTGCCATTGCTACATTGGTGACAACTTTATCCAAATTGATATTTTTAACCCGACACTGCATTGTCAACTGTGGCCAGTATTCGGAGCAAAAGTGTTAATAACTACCTTGCCATTTAACCTTGCCAGTACAATTGCTTTACAAACTGCAGTTTAACTCAATCACTTAAAAAGTTAAACCATCATGCCTTAAGAATTCAAGCCTAATGGGATAATGCTGTGTCAGGTGGTAAATGGTACCAGTGTTTTCTAGGAGCTTGCTGCCTTCTCCTGCAGGGTATGTGTACTTTGAGAAAACCAACATGGTTGTATATGCCAGAAATATGAGTCTTCATCAGCAATTTGTAAGATCTTTAATCTCCAATAACCAAAGTTTGCCCAACAGAAAAATTATGTAGTGTGCATGATATTCTTTTAGACAATGACTGAAGTATCCTGTATGCTGGTTATCCTTCATCTTAACCCTCTTAGTACCAGGCTGTACAGGTAGGTTATGCTGAAAATTTATAACCTATCAAAATATGGAAATTCTGAGGTACGTACTGGGTAATGTCATGTTAATCAATGATACAAGAGCTGCTGAAGACTGTGGATAAAAGGAAGTTTGTGCACTTAAATGGTGACCAATAGATTACCTGATAGCATAATGTGCAAGAGTACCACTGGCATTAACATTGTTACTCCTTGCTAGCATCTAATAATGCTTCCATATTTTTATTTACAGTGTAAGTGTTTTTTTTTTGGTAAACTAGCACCATAAGCAGTGATGAGATGCTGGTGTATCTCAGTTCATCCCTATTGGTGTGCTTGAACCTTCCAAATGGTAAATTATGAGGTAAAATTGTTAAAATATCTTCTTTCAGACCATTCTGAATTATGTTTCCCTATCCAAACTTTGCTGTAAGTGGTTTCATTGAAAAAAACATCTTTAATAACCTAACTTGTTCCACAAAGGATACTAAACCGAATGACAATCTTTTATAAAACTGCCCTTGTAACTGTACCCTAGGTTTTCTTGAAGTCTGTATATAGCTGATGTTTTGCTGAATTGTACTCCCACTTTTTCTCACGTACTTGACAAATGTATTATGTTATCATAAATAGTTGAATCTGTTAGGCAGGAATCGACATCATGATCCCAAGTAATTTCATCCTACATATAGGGTTAACCTTGACAAAAGAATGCTGGACAAGATTTTTTATATAGTTAATAACTTATACACCTTCAAAATTATACTGTCCACTTTATCACCTGTCTCAAAAAACAGGCACATGATCCACTCATTCCACTGTTAAGGCAATCTTCCCTACACCAATGTATCTTCAAACACTGTGCTGCATGCTGCTTGAATTGCACTGGAATTTGATCAATACCTGGCAATGTGAAGACCATGACCTTACAATTAAAAATAGTGGTGAAATAGCATGAGTCAAGGGGCCCCATTTGGAATGAATTGTTGTACCTACTTCTAGTGTGAGAAGCCATCATGAATGTGTTGTAAAAAACGGTACAATGTGTGCTACTAAATAAGTATGTACGTCTAATAAGCACGAATTATTTGACTGTGTGGTGGGAGATCGTTCACAGTACAGTAGTTGAAGTGGCGACATAACCCTACGATCCATCAAGCCGTATATTTTTTTTATAGGATTACATACGTCGATTGTCATGAATCTGGCAAGAAACAAATTGTGGTGTGTCAATAACGTTATGAAGAAAGTTTGTCGGTAAGTACTCCCTATCCGAATGGATCACTACGTGCCGCTACATATTAATACACATGCGCTACATGGATCACATCCACTAACTGTTTTTTTTAACGGATCAAATCCCCGCAGGGTAATAGTCACACTAGACACCCGTGTACATGTCAAGAGGTTATCGTCGTTTGCGTCCATACGTTTCCATGGTGGTAATGTTCAATTACTCCTTTGTTGTCTTGAATGTACGATCCATGGATCATATGACGATGACGTAGGTGAATTGACGATGTGAACAGATAAACTAATAAAGTACGTAGCCATCACGGATAAGAGCTACGGCAACGTGGGTTGTGTGTTATGCACAATGTAGGGTTTGTGTTAAGAAGGTTATGACGTAAGTGCATGAAATGGGGTTAGAATCTGCACAAGATAGACACCGACCTGGAGCACTAAAACAACAGAATAAGGCACATAAACACGGCAGGCATAGGAGTAAAGGTGCCATTGATAATGCTACGAAAGGTACTGGAATAACCGGATGGCTGTTTTGTTTGATATGCTCAGTTTTTATCGTAAATTAAAATGTTTCTGCGTTATTGGCAGTGTTTAGATTAAGTGTATGATTGTTTTGTTGTGTCAGCTCTAGAATTTCTTTAAAAGATAAATCCAGCCTAACCTTACGTGAACGACCGCCACGACGTGCATATGTACACCCCCGAATTAACACATCGAAATGGCATTCCCTATAAGCATGTTACTAATTTTGTAAGAATATTGCCAACTTAACAGGTCACGCCATTTCTTTGGATTTTGTAGCTTTCCAGATATACAGAATAAGTAGTTTTCGGTAACAATTAGGATTATACATCCGGGTACATTTACATTTACGCACAACCAAGGCGTATCAGCTAATGTATGTGCTGGGACCAGAATGAAGGTGAAGCTACACATAGAGCTCATAGAGGGTGTAGGAATGTGACAGTGCATAAGTCAGGAGTAATAAAAAAATTTCTGAAATTCCCTTTTAGGTTGAAGGTGTGATGTGTGGGTGTGGGGGCAAAAAATTAACCATTGCCTGGGTTTTGATCTTGCAGTTCCACCTGTCACACTTGATATTTATACTACCTGTTCTCACACATGGTTCTTGCATACAGAAAGGCAGAGTTGGCTCTGAGCTTAATTAAACACCACATTATGAAGGCTAATGGGGAGTCACTCTGTAGCACCACACATTCATAATGTTGGCACTAGATGAATGTGAGTGGTACACCTCCTGCTTGGCCATTGTACCCTTAGGGAAAGAGCACTCAGTTCCCAGTGAATAGGAAGCTGAATGTCCCCAGAGCTGGCCAGTCCTGACAAGAGAGAAGTCTCTTGTTTCTACAAGGTGTTGTGCTGTCACTGCATTCATTGAGCTGAGAAGGTACATAAAAAACAAATATGACTGAAATGAAACTGGGGAGAACCAAAAGGAAATTAAATTCAACTAACATAATTGGTTCTCATCTAATATTTATAAAGGACATAGGCACTGATATTGGAGTAAACCGCATCCTGAGTTTAGGAGTGAATAGAAACAAAAGGATGTGTTGAATGCCTAAGTGTGAACACATTTTTTCAGACTTCATGCATATGCTGTAATAAAATATGAGACAACAGAAATGGTCCAATATATGTGTTTATTAACCTGTGTTTTACTGACATAGACATGGTTACTGGGCCAAACCAAAAAATTCTGACCATTTTGGAGTGAAGTGATAATGCTTGTCACATACTTGGATGTTGATATTTGGACATTTCCTGCATTATTAGAGTTCCATGATGTAATCAATATGTTTTGTCCTTGATTAAACACACTTGCTGTCATAAGTATATATAGATACCACATGTGAATAGGAATGTTGTAGTGGTGGGATGCATGTATGTCTTGTCGGCTGCATGATTTAATTCATTATCATGGCGTGAAAGAACATAGGTTATATCTCAGCTGCCTTGGTTGGGAGGATTTAAACTTCACTAACTAATTCAAGAAAAAAGTTTAGTGGTTGGCCTTAATGGAGACAGTCATGAATTTTTTCCATATGTTTAACTTTCTGTGCCAGATTTAAATCCCTAGTGTGATGTGCAGTAGACAAGAAATTAAATGGGGAGCTGCATAATAAAGACCATGATAGGCCATTGTCTATACCCAACATTCGGTGTTTTGAGTGTCACACCAAGTGATAGGTGTACCTGACATTAGGCACCAAACAGTTAATAGGAAGACCTTCAACTGCTGTTTGAATATTATGTACTAGGAACAAGAATGGGTTGTATTTCCTTGTTGCTAACCTGTCATATTTTCGGAGATGAGTTTCCATCTCATCTATGAAGATCTTTAACGTTTTGACGCCTAATGTCAACTATAGTGGTCATACTGCACTGCTAACCTCTAAAGTTGCATTTTATGTATTTATTCAACAAATATAGGTCCTGAATATTTTAAACATGGTATATACTCTCTGTTTTTTGCTCTTCAAAATGCAGTTTGATTCATAATTCTAACATATTTGATTCCTGTATTATTCACATTTTATATACAGGATGTGCTAAAATTAAAAAAATAATTCCGGCGCCAAAAGGTTAATTGCCCACCAAATAATATCAAGAATTTTAGGAATGACAGGGTGCGATTTAAAATTGTATCACATAACTTATTTCTCTTTCTATGTTCTTTATATCTTGCATTTTACTTTGTAAAGATTAAATTTCAGCAGAGGGGCATATGGTTTGTTTTACATTGTAATGACTTATTTCAAATTCATTTTATTTCACTGCAGAATTCTTGAGCCTCATACATATAATACATATGATAGATGTTTTAAATTTTTAACTTGTGTTATATTGTTTGTTTAACTTGTCGTTTATAACAAGAATATCTTTTATAACTGAAATTTATAACTTGTAACATTTTCATATTCTCTTACTTATATTTTACATTTATTCTTTTTGGGTTCTTATTTCTACTGTTTTTGTTCTGTGTATCTGGACTGTTCTTGTGTTGTGTGTTGTGCTTTTGAGACTTGTTGCATGCCCAGCTGTCATTCGACAGGTCTTTTGGATGTATGAAATGAATGTGTATGTATGTTTGTATGTATGTATTTATGTAATGCAGTAATATTTGTAGGAAGAACTTCTGCTAAAACAATCACAAAGAAGTCACGGCATGAACTTCGGAAAGAAGAAAGAAGGAATAAAGCTGTGCAAATAAGGCAAAAGAAACGTGATGAAGTTTTATTCAAGAAACGTTCTCTAGGTGGTGCTACTTCAGCTCCATTTCTTATTGCAATTGTTTCCTTGTGCGGTGAGATTGATCCTCTTGGTGCCCTGGAATTCCTAAAGCAAGCAGATGAGGAAGCAGTTATTGCATATAGCAATGAAGGAACTCTCCATATAAGGTACTGAAATTAGATGCAATAATTGCACTAATTTCATGTTATTTTAGCTGTTTTAAGTGTCATAGTTAATGTTCTTCATGTTCCTGTCATGGATTTAATTAATACCGACTAGCAAAATACAAAATTGGGTTCTGTATGATCATTATTTTATATGTATGAAATCACTAGTTAAATAAAATCTTCTTGGGCAGACAGCTGCATCAGAAAATTAAAGTTCTCCAGTGTTCCAGGAACTGACTCCATCCCCATCTTCAGGGTGCTACTGATAGCTTGGTAAAACCAAATTGTTGTAGTTTTACCAAGCCATTAGTAGCACCCTGAAGATGGGGACAGTCAATTCCTGGAACATTGAAGAACTTTAATGCCTTGACGTGGATGTCTTCCCAAACAGATTTTATTGAATTCTGTCGCCACAAAATCTTCAAGACTTTAATCACTAGTTACTTCCCATCAGCTCAGTTCTGTTATATACACAATCACACTCACCAGCTCGGTCCTGTGCTGCTTATTTGGGGCGTGTGAGTCATCTGCTATTCACTCTCTGCATTTTGTATAATACATTTGGTACAGGAACTGTAATGAAAATTAAGACCATTTATTAATATGTGCAGACTTTTCAAGCAACATGTTCCATTCCAGGCAGTAACACAATATGCAGAGTACATATGCTAACTGTATCCAAATAAGTCGACTGTAGTTCACAGACTCTATGAGTAAGTTGGAACTTTGTGAATTGGTACTTGGATGGTGTGCATGATGGCAAAATAGGCAAAATAGACACCACATTCATCATGTTTAGTGGTGAACCTTGTTGTTAACTCTGGATACATGAAATCACTACTTGCAGTGTAACAGATTTACCATGTTAATTCATTAAATGCCAAAACATGATGTTAAGCCTGGTGTGTGGTCTGCAGTACATGCAACTAGGATTATTGGTTCCATATTTTTTTTTTTTGGTTTGAGATCTTGAATTCACATGTATGCATAACATACATTCGTATACCGTTTTTTAAACACCTGTCTGATTATGGGAGAATCTATATCTCCCGCAGCCCCTCGTGTAAGCTTGTGTAACAGCTAATACCACAAACAATTCTGTGTTGACACAGTGTTTTTGGTGACAGAATAGTAAGTAGGGGATTATGGCATCTTTCTTTGCCAGATCAGTATCTGTTCTTTTGGGGTAGTTAAAGGATAAAGGGTACAGTAATGATAATGATCTTCACACTGAGCATGATTGAAACAAAAGTGTGTGGGATGGAACTTCCACATGCAGGGAACAGCATGGTAGATATGACAAATATCTGTATGGTAAAGGACACCAGTTCCAGCACCTTCTCTAAATTTGTAGAAGGTTGGAGTACAATACAGGAATTGGTATTAAATCAGTGAAACTGGCACTGACCCATTATCAGTGGCAGAGTTTTTTATTAGCATGTCAAACCTTATGTTCTGTGTAATAAATGTTACCTTTCTTTCTTCAGCATTCCTAGGCTCAAGCAGCGGTTCTCAGTAGTGGTTCCATTACATGGACATCTGTTTAGCACTCTGGATGCATTAAAGGTGGCTGACACAGCCATTTTTCTGGTCTCAGCATGTCAACAAAATGGCATTGATGCAGTGGGAGAAAATATATTAACATCTTGCCTAGCACAAGGTCTGCCTTCCACCATTGTAGCAGTTACAGATTTAGAGAGCTTACCACCCAAGGTATGGGTACAGAAATCCACTGGTTGATAACAGGCAAAAATTCCTGCATGGAAGAAGTAGACTTTTGGTTGGATTTTTAAACATTTTACTGTAATAAAATTATTACTGTATTTTCAAGACCATAAGACATACCAAGGGCAAGTCAGGGAAAAGATGTTTTGTACACATTTGAAGCTAAAAATATTGCTCAGCAAAATGGTAGTGTAGTATGAAATTTTTGCTGGTCATAGAATCACCTAAAATCTTCATCACTCCTATGACATTCGAAATTGCTATTGTTACTGTTGGAACTCACACTTTCTTCAAATGCTCCGTTGTCATCAGTACAGTCAAAGGCATTACTGATGTCATATTATGTGTAAGATTTCACAATTGCCTCATGTTCCACAGATCATGCGTCTTCATGAATCTTTAACACCACGAGTTAGTCCCAACAAATCAGCAATACATTGTGCATGCACCTGTCTTCTTGCTTCAGAATTTGTCAGTTTGTAAATGCAGAAATTCTGTTGTTTCTGTGGTCTGTTAGACATGTCTTCACTTCTGCTTCTTGGTCAGGCAGTTTTGCCATATGCTTACAAAAAGAATTTATGCTTCTCTGACTTCTTTTACTGTTCATCTTGCCTTCTCCATTCATGTGTATGTTACCATTTGGAGGTAGAAAAATATGCCTTTGGCTACACTATGCCTCCACACACCTATATGCCTTCATGACATGTACAGGGACACCCTTAAAGTTCTTAATCATTGGGCAAGACATCTCATTGTGATATGTAAAACAGATGAATGGGTAATAAGACACACCAATCACATCTGTATTTGAATGATGTTTATTGATTATTGTGCACACTCAGCAATAAAACAGTTTACAAATATAGTTGTGACTAATGTGTCTTATTATTCATTTATCATTTTTTTACTTTGATACCAAAGTGTTAGCCAGTATTTTGTTTGGATGTGTACTAATTTACATTAACCCTTAACACCAAAAAACAATTTTAGTTGACATGCAGTGTGATGCTGAGAAAACTGAAAGTTCCTAAATTTATCAGTCAAGGACATTCAGAGTAGTGGGTGGCCATTTAAATTCCCAGTCTTTGCAGACTGCACTGGCCACTCAATTCTGGCACCAAAGGGTTAATAGAGTATTAAAATTTTCCACAGAATTGTGTAAGATTATGGCTGTAGAGCAGTGCAAGAAATGGCAACACAGAGAATGTCTTTCAAAGTATGTACTGTTTGTGTGTATACATGCGTGCACCTGTGCATGAAGGAGTGAGAGAGAGATCAGTCTTTTTATTATACTCTAAAGTATAAATTGTATGTTAGTGGCAAACAGAGCCAGTATATTTTTGTTTTTTTCGCGCTTTAGCTTTTAAAAGGAACTGGAAAGAAAATGATTAAAATTGTTCTCTGTGTCATCAGTTAATGTGAGAAGGAAAAGCGTAATGTATGCTAACTCAGGACTCAAAATTTTATTATAATGCGGTCTTAACAAGCTTTCCCCTCTGAAGCCGCGAAGTTATCATACACAGGGTGGATGAAGTTTATAGTCACGAAGTATGTGATAACACAAATGAAGCTGTTTGTTACTAATGTGTGTTGTTTAGACCACTGTGAATTTAATGTGCATGGATTATGTATATATGAGTTTTATGTATTATTTGTTTGGACATATTTGGCAGTGATTTTGGGTACTTCAAATTTAGTTAAAATATACAACCAGGAATTTTGTAGATTTATAATCTTCTTACAAAGCATTTGTCCTTAATGTTCTGAACAGTGTTCCTAACTTTACAAGAAAGAATTGTTATTTTTTTAAATTTTCTATGGAAAGTGTTTTTTACTAAAAATCACTGAGTCTGGTAAACACAGTACTGATAAGAGTATCAAAGAAGGTACACAGAAAATACAAAAAATGGAGAAGATACGTGTCAGAAAGTTCCTAATTTGACTCTTGCTCTGCAGCATTTTCAGAGATGTTGAAACTTTTAGATCTAGACAATTCTCTATGTAGTGAGAATTAATTTCATTCTTCTGATAGGATGCACGGAAAGGGCTTGTGCAGAGATCGGACCTGGCATTGTTCATATGTCACATCCCATTGTGATACACAAATTGGGGAGGGGTTGGGGGTGCGTTGAAGAAGGGCAATCAATCACAACTACGCCTTTTCAGTCTTATTATATATTTACCAAGATATTTGGGGAATTTGTAATTTAGCATATTGTGGAGTAATACTGTTTTTAATACATTCCTGATTAAAAGAAATTTTGCAGTTAACTATCTTTATTGTGGTATTGTTATACTGATGGATATATGTATGAAATCGAACTAGCATGTAAAATATTACTTGTGACATCCCATTGTGATGCACAAATTAAAAACAGGTTGGGAAGGGCAGCAATCAGTCACAGCTACACCTGTGTAGTGTCTTATTTTGTACTGTGCCAAATATGTTTGGGGAATTTGTAATTTAGCATATTGCAGGAAAATACTGTTTGTAATACATTCTTGATTAAAGAAAATATTGACATTTTAGTTCAGGATCTTTCTTTTGTTATTTTTATTTTGATTGACTTACTGACCAATAGAATCTTCATGTGTAACATACCTTTATGGTATGCACATTAGAAACAGGGGGGAGGAGGGGCAGTTAGTCACAACTACATCTTTGCACGGTCTTGCTGCATACTATATACGGTGCACAATTTACAATAAGACATTGACTGATTGCACCTCTCCCCCTAATTTTTTAACCAGAAGACAAATTTTCATAACTTAATTGTAACCTTTCGTGATGATTCATTGTTGATGTCGATTCTGTTTGTATGGCCACTTCCCCCTACAGGTTAAACCAGTGTTTCTCAACCGCCGGGCCCTGGCATCAATTATACCAGGCTGCAAGAGGTTCTCCTGGTATTTGTCATTTTAGTTTTCTAAGCAATTTTCATGAATAAATGTTCTGTAGTGGAAACATTCTGAGGAGAAAAATATTTGTGAATGTGTCGAAAAACTCGGACCCAGATGTTGGCCTGAGGAAACTACAATATGCTACAAGATTTCATTAGTCCAGTGATTGATAACTAATTTAAATGTAATTTTATATTTGTCAACATGCCACGCCATGTACATAAGTGTACTAATACTCTTTATGATTATGCAATAATTAATTATTAATAGTTATGTTCGTTTAATGTATGAACTTTAAAAAATGGAAAGGTATTTACGAGTAAATTTGTTGGGACTGGGCCCTTGTCTTATGAAAAAAGAATTTACCGGGCTGTGGTCTCACAAAGGTTGAGAAACACTGGGTTAAACTATCACTACTGCTTCTCTGCTTGTTCACCTTTATGATGCATGATAAAATGTATGCGTTTTAAGGTGGAGTTTACTGAACATCTGTTACAGAAGCGGCATGAAGGAAAGCAAAATCTTCAAAAGGCGATATCCCACTGGTTGCCTGATGAAAAGATTGTGGTTTTGAGCCAGTCCACTGATGGCCTGGCCATTCTTCGACGTGCCGGAAGTCAGAGGCAGCGTTCTGTTAAACATAGCAGTATGCGACCACATCTCTTGGCAGAAATGGCAGCTTACATGCCAGATGATGAGGTGACTGAAAATTGTTAGCATATTAACTCAGAACGAATGTATTTGAGTCATGTTTGGATATATGTTGGAGCTTTCTGCATCAAATAATTGCAGTTAGAAGTTAGGTCTTTTCTTTCAGCTTCCCGAATCTGAGTGTTGTACAGGAATACACTGGTTCTCCTGCATATTATATATTCTGACATGGTAACCACAAAAGAGAAATTAAGTACCTTGTAAAAAAGTATTTATTCTGAAAACCCTCCTTGCAGAAATACATGTTTTCAACATTTTTTATGATCATATTTTTCAGTCTGTGAGAGCCTTGCCAACATGGCTAAACAACCTGTCATTTGCCACCTGACTAGTTGGTGTTCCTAATTAATCTTGTGTAAGTGATGCAAACCTGGGAAATGATTTTTATTCTCCTCCTACCCTGTAGTTGGGATCCAGTTGCAAGAAATAGCAGGCTCCCTTAAATACATTTTAAACCCTTCATTTGTGGATTTGTTTTTGAACAGCTGAGCATAATGAACACGACTCAGTGCATCTGGTTCAGTATTAAGTTCAAAACCGTGCAACCATTTTTTCCCATGGCATAAGATATTCCATGCTCAGTCAGTAGTGCCATTAAAACTCTTAGCCCTGGAATCATAGAAGTTATTCCTTTGCACATTTATATGAAAGAAAGCAATGTATATCATTATGGAGAATATTTGCAAACACAACTTCCCCACATGTCTTGTGAGTTCTTGCTTTATGACTTTAAAACAAACTGAATTCCATGGGGCAGCTGTATTTAATTGAGAAGGCTAGTTACAATTTCTATGTGGCCTTTTCAGTACGTGTCTGCACCTAACCTAGACCATATGCCAGCTTCCATTCAAGTGTACTGAACCAAACCACTGTGGATGAACTTAGTGCACAGGTGTGGGTAGAAGAATCATCTGCCTCCAGGATGGGGCTGCAGGTTTCTCCAAAGTCTGCATACATAGCTGCAAGGCTGTGGGGGTTCAGATTCCAGAACACAATAATTTCCTTAATTACTGCCATGAGAAGTGGGCCCAGTATAACGTAGTTGGTATTGTGACCCTCTATAGGCTGCATGGTTGAAGGTTTGAACCCTGGTGGGGCAAGAGATTTTTTGTAATGCACACCAGTCAGGGTGTGGTGTTGACCACCCAGCTGTAACTAATGCTGAGGTTCAGACTCATTGGAGCTGTACCTTTACTTCCCCTCTGTTCATTTGTGGCACCTTTACAGTTACCTGCCACAAGAACCTCATATCTTTCATCATAGTATGAGGATTCTCTAAGTCTGAGACTGAAAAACCTGTTGAAATCAAGATCAACATTTTTTATTCACCCTAAAATATTTCGGAATTTCCATGTTTAAAATATAGCATTAGGAATTAGAAGTAGAAGAAAGATTAGGTATGTAAATAAATTTTTATAATAGTTTTTTTTTTCCCATTTGCTTCTAGGGGCCCCTAGGCACTCTGAAAGTGACTGGCTATGTGCGACATCAACCCCTATGTGTCAATTCTCTTGTCCATATCCCAGGCTGGGGTGATTTTCAGATGTCTCAGATTCATGCCTCAGAAGATCCACATCCGTTGGAGAAAGGAAGGAAAGGAAATGTAAAAGAGCTTAGTGCAAAGTCAGTCAGTGATGTGATGGATGAAAAAGAGCAGTTCTTGGAAGTAGCTGATCCTGCAAAACAGGTCTGATTCACTGTCTCTTTAAATTTTGAAAGGGTTCAGTTCATCTTTTTTTATGCACCACCAGCAGTCATAATGCACATGAATAAAATATGGGTACCTTCTACATTTTGTACCAGATGCTAAAGATGAAGTCTTCATATTTGTGAGAAGACCTGAGAGAAAACTACACTGAAGAGTAAGTTGTATTCATATTTGTATTTGGTGACTGTCTTCCTCAAAATAGGATGAATGAGACTGAAAATGTAAGCTCAATGACATATTCATTCCAGTTGCTTTTTAAAAGTTTTTGTCTGAAGACTCTTCATGCAGTATCTGTGGTTTCTATGGCCTTATGAGATAATTGTCTGCAATGGTAAATGTATTGTTTTGGGAACCTTATTTGTGTCCATCCAAGTCCACATGAATTGTACTGGCAGTGAAATGGAGGTATGTGTTCACACCACGTTTTGCCTGTGACTTTATGCAATTGAAGTAAGTTTTTATAACTTTTGAGGATTGAATGTCTTCACTGAATGCAAGTTACATCTGGGTTCATCATTTAGCATGTGAGGTGTGCTGGAAAAACAAACTGTTGTTATCAGATTTTCATATACCTTAAGTCTGTGTTGTCTTTTTCTTGTATGACTGATTTGTGAATGTACATTGATGTAAAGGAGTCACTGCAAAGTGTAAACATCCCAGATCCCATGGAAGGTGAACAGACTTGGCCTACTGAGGAAGAACTGGCTGAAGCTGAAGAATCCAGAGTCCAAAAGCGAAGAGTAAAGAAGGTACCAAAGGGAATGTCAGACTACCAGGCTGCTTGGATACATGATAGTGATGCAGGTGAGGGGTGCTCTGTACATTGTGGCCTCAGTGTAGAGGTAACTTATGAAATAAATGTGAATATTCATTGTAACGGGTACTTCTAACATCTGAAAATGGCTCAGGTATGTAATTTTCAAGCATATTTTGTCTCTTCTGGTTCTGTTTGCCACTGGTTTAAAAATTCTAATGGGGGTGGTGCAATATTTATTATTTTTGGTTCATCTGCAACAAGAAGGTAAACAACAACCCCTATCATATTTGACGTGTCTGTTTGTTTGCATATAATGTGAAGAACCTCTAGATGAATTTTCATGAAGTGTGAAAATAGTGGGTGTTACTAAAGTTTGTGAGCATGTACCAATTAAGGCTGAAATTTGACACAAATAACGGATATTTTGCATTACAACCTACATGCATTTTGTGTGCAACTCCAATATACATTGCTAAATATTTATTGGGCTGAAAATTGTTTCAAACAGAATTTATAGAGTAAAAACACATTTTAACCAGTACACATGTTACAAAATTCCTTCCAATTTTGAAAAACATATTCAGAAGTTACAAATACACCAAAATTTTTACATTATGCATATTTGCCCAAATGTGTTTGAAATGGTTTTCAAGGAGATAAGAAAATAATGAATAATTTAATATCCTTCATTTCTTTAACTTACCTGGATTAAGAAACTAAAGATCTCTTTGTACTTAAAAAAATCTTTTGCTCACAATCAGCTATGTCAGTTTGTATGTACACTGCATTATGGGTTGATTCATAGCGCGGTATTTGCCTCATTCTGCACACTGAAATGGTACCATCTATCATTTAGAACACTGAAATTTATCTTCCATGTAAGTACACAGTGAAACAGTTTGGTTGTATTGTGGTCACTGGTATATCACACAGCGCTGCACTCTGTATTTCCTAAAAAAAACATGTAAAAAGTATGGATTCCCTGAATTCTTGGTGCCATGTTCTTAGGTCTGTGCCACATAATGTAGAACAGCTGATAATATTTTTGCTTTTTTTCTTCAGAATTGGTAAACACTGTTGAAGTTCTGTACTGTCTTTCACTTTCCTGTTTTGACAAGCCACCAAGTTCATATAGACGTTATTTAAAAGTTTGTGTTCAAGTCTAAGCATTTCTGTTTTGTTGTCATTATTAGTGTTAAATAATGCTCAGTATTCATCACAGTACAGAAATATTTTCAGCTCCTGATCATCAGCCATGTGATGTGGTGTACATACAACAAGGTGCTATACTGGTGTGAAATCAGTGGATGCTATGACTGGCATTTAAGCTGTCATGTCATTTTGAATTGCAGTCACAAATATATAGTGCCATTCTGTGACTTTGTAACATATGGAGAAACAGGTCTATTTTTTTGATCACATATTAAAACTGCTGTGCGTGTTTGTGCTAATTGTTTCTACCTCTTGTTCCTTAAATTCTTTGTTCAGACTTTCAGAAATCAGATCCTAGAGAATTGTTAGCAAATTCATGACATGGAAGATATGTCAGTATGTCATGAGAGAACATCTGTTATATGTACAACCACATTCGTGTTTTACAGAGGAAGTTTGTGTTAGTGAAGATCATGAATGTGATATGCATGTTGACATGGATGCTGTAAGTGAAGAGGAAAGCTGTGAAGGGGAAGAGGCTGAAGAAGGAGAATGTGATACAGTGACAATGACTGATGTTGGTGCTGATGCTGAACGTTATGATGAAAAAATGGACTTCGTAGAGGAGGAAGAGACAATGAAGAAAATTAGGGGTAAGTAAGGAATGGAAAAGGTGCAGGAGATTCTTTTCATTTCAAATGACAGTATTCGCTGTAATGTAGCAAATAATCTGATAATCATTAACTGTATATAGGCAATAAAAATTAGAGTAGTTTGCATCTGCCTTCATTTTTAGAGGCGCATATGGAACAGCTCTTCCCTGATGAGCTTGATACTCCAAAGGATATTCCAGCAAGGGTCCGCTTCCAGAAGTATCGAGGTCTCAAGTCATTTAGAACATCACCATGGGATCCCAAGGAGAATCTTCCAAGTGATTATGCCAGGATATTTCAGTTTGAGAACTTTGATCGTACATGTAAAAGGTTTATGAAGGAGGGAAATATGGAAGGAGCTTTGGTAAGTATTTTGAGTGAAATGCATGTGAATTTAACCACTAAAATATTTATGTAGCACTTGAACCACTTTACTTAACAATTTAGGTAGGTTAAGTCCTTCAAACCTGCTGTGTTCAAATATATCTCAGCCATAATTATTATAAATACATGAGTCGTGGTATGTATTTTAGCATGTGCGGAAGTTCACCATAATTTGCTATAGAAAAGTTACAAGTTTAAATTATGTTGTACAGTGCATGGTAACGTTTGACTTATTCTGCACTTCAGCACTGTATTTTGGCCTAGTCTGTCTCTGTTCAGTATTTCCAGTGTAACAAATTATTTAAATATTCATTTGTAGTTCAGTAACACAGTTGGTTATTGTAATTCCCATTCTTGTATCATGTTCCCAATTATTAAAGTCATCTTTCAGGTGAAAATATTGTTGTTCATATGTAAGTAACAGTTCATATTAATAGCTGTAAATCTGCATATCTTCTGCTTTTCTAGGTTCACTAATTCTGTGATATATATTTGTATTAGTGAAATATATGTTCATTCATTGTAGAAGATAATTACTGAAATTAATCTTATGGTATAGGTGATAACCATGATAAACCTATGACTGTATAATGATACTGTTTTCGAAATCTTTTCTTGGCAGCCTGGTTTGTATGTCACTGTTCATGTTATTGGAGTTCCACAGCATCTGTTTAACTCTCGTCTGCCAAGTCAGCCACTTGTTTTGTGTGGAATGTTGCCACATGAACAGAAAATGTCTGTTCTCAACTTTGTTATCAAGCAGCCAAATATCGGCAAACACAACCAGCAGCCGATCAGATCAAAGGAGCAACTGATCTTCCACTGTGGCTACAGGAGATTTAAAGCTTGTCCTATTTTTAGCCAACATACTAATGGCACTAAACATAAAGTAAGTATATTTGATTTTGAAGTTTAAGAATCTTATGCTCGTGGTAAGGCAGTCCCGAATGTTGCAGCCTTCAGAAATGGCAAATATCACAATTTTGTTACTTTTTTAAATAGAGTAATTAATATTTTCAGTTTGCTGATCAAATATTCTTACTTTCTTGTGCGTATTGGACCGTGCATCATCTTGATATTTGAATAAAGGTAGACCAGCTTGATGACATTTGCTTTATTATGTCAATTTACTGCTCATCATGTTTCGGATGTAGTAGTTCGGCCTTCACTCGGATACCACATCACCAACAGCGAATCCCGCTACATAACACCAACACGCCTCAAGTCAGCACATTACAGCCTACACAATAACGCATCAAGTAGTCGCAAGCTCCTGAAGATGGATATATTAACATCCGAAACATTTTGAGCAGTAAATTGACATAATAAGGCAAATGTCATCAAGCTGGTGTACCTTTATTCAAATATTCTTACTTTCATTTGGGTACTTCTCCCTTGCTTTTGTCCAGTAGACAGTACATTTGTCCCACTGTGTGGGTTGTATCCCCATCCCACACCCCACAAAGAAATTGTCCATTAATATCTGCCATCTCTCAGGAATAGTTTGAACTATGTTAGGTCATACTGTTACCACAGCATCATAACGGAATGACTGTTTGTGTATACCACCTCTTTACCTAAACCACTTCCTTTCACCATGGCATTCATTGCAGAAAATAACACTGGCATTCTTACCACAGCACTTTATAATGTAACAGTTTAAGGGTTAACAACAAAAACCCCTGTAAGGTAAAAATATGCTCTACCTCTCACTTTGGCATGTAAAAATATACAGACCTTTTACATAGCACTCATACCTATGGAGAATATTTATGTATGTTATATAATTTTTTACTTGCCCAAATGCATAAACATAAACTAGTCACAAGGAACCAACATAGTACACACCACTTGTTCATCAGTAACGATTTTGAAGTCTTCACTCTTCTAGGATGTTACGCAGCACTGACTGGTAGGTAATTACCGACATTTAGGATCAATCCATCTTCATGGGTCAAGCAGTCATAGAAGATGGAACTGATAGGCTGTTCCAAAAGTCAGTATCTAACCACCATTTGATGCTGCATAACATCCGAGAAGAGTGAAGACCTCATTTACACCATAGTGGAAGTCTGAAATCACACACCTTAGCCATTTATTATTACTCCATGTTTCAGTCCATTTCATATGCTTATCCTGAGGGAGTGTTGTTGTAAAAACATGGAAACACATACCATGGTATGAGTTACTTTTTGAGTTAAGTACATCAGAACAGAAATTATATCATGCATTTAAAAGCATTTCATATCCAAGAGTGGCCTGAATCACATCTAGGTGTGAACTTTGTATATTTATATGAGTGTGGTACTGTTTCACTCATTCATTAAATCGTGCTCATATTGCTTTTCAGTATGAACGTTTCTTTCGGCCAGAAGCAACTCTGGTAGCAAGTGTGTTCGCTCCAATTATGTTCCCACCAGCCCCTGTGTTGGTATACAAGGAAAAGAAAGACAATTCTCAGGTAACTTTTAGCCCAGTTTCCTTGGGGTCTCTGTGCCATCTGTGTGTTTCAACTTTCAAAACAGCTGATTGATTTTCATAAAATGTTGAATGTTTTGTCCTTTGAGGTTACTCCTAACTCTTCAGTTTCCTAGTCAGAAATTTGCACAAAACTTACGATATGGGAGTAACTCTAAAACCACATAATGTAGATAACAAGCAATAACAGTCATTACAAGAATTGTTATATTGATTATAAAGCAAAATGGTTGTTGCATAAAATTTATATACAGCGTTGCTTTGATTGGTAAAGCTATGAACCATTGGAGCTATGTGCATGAAGCTGCAACTACCCATCTTGTAATCTTTTCCTACTTCATGGTGGTGTTTTGTTTGATGGCCATCTGAATTTTAATGCTTCCTTTAACATGGAGATGATATAATATGTGGTAGGTCAGTTGCTGGCTCAAGACAAAATTTTATTCTTTTGGCAAGCATTGTGATTCACCTACCATGTAACCACAGCCGTACTTCCCACGTGAAATTTCATTATTTCATGATACTGATTAAGAAGATTACTGTTTTTGGGAACATGACATTCTACAGTGTGTTAGAAGTGTACTGATGTTACACGGGATCCTACCATCTCCATCATCACAGCAGAGACACCATCAATACAGATTTACCGGGACAGTGATCCTCAAATTTCATTTCTGTTTCCAGTAACTTTCATTGTATATAATGTCAGTTGGTATGAGCCATAGTAAACAACAAAGAGGAATTATTGTGGAATAAAATGGTTGTGACCTCATTTGATGTACACCCATCCCATGCTGTATGGACATTCACTGTAATGCTTGTATAATTGGTACCATTTTTGCTGTAAGGGCCAGCTTCCAATACAGTGGGTGTCAGGTCATTCCCAGCAGTACACTGGCTGGTGTGTGGCTTTAGCCACCCACCCACATCTAGCACTGAGGATAAAGAAAGCATAGAGCTATACGACTACTCCCCGTGTGTCTTCATCGCAGGTTATAGGGTGAACTTTACCTTTTTTTGATGTAGGGACTGCTTTTTCATTGCTATAGACAAGTGCTCTGTAAAGCAGGTAAGGCGAGCACATGGGTCAATATACTTGCACTTGCACTGTCCATTTAAATTAATGGAAATAGAGTTATCACCATATGGATATTTGCCTTACGGATAGTATTGTGAAACGTATTACATTTATAATGCAAGGGACGGGTGTCCTACACCAGCATTTCCTTTGATTGACTGAAGAAACCACAAAGACCTCATGACAATGTCCTGGCTGAGATATGAACTGGATACCTGCCAAATACAAGTCACAAGCATTACCACTTGATACAGCTAGTTTTGTTTATATTCACTCAAAAACAATGTGGTGGTGGTGGTGGTGGTGGTGGTTTTGATGTTGATGTTGAATGGTGTGATGTTCAAAAAGTGATGAATTGTAAAAATTTGATTGAGCCACTTACGGTCTAGTAAAGGTATTATCCCAGTGTTTGCCCAGAGGGGCTGAGGAAAATCACAGTTGAACAGTTGTTTACAAATGTTCAAAAACTTGCACCATAATGCATGATGGTCCTTCAGGTTTCCACACCATAGGCTGACATAATAAATTTGGAGTTAAATTATGCCTTTAAATTTATTTTGTAAACAAGAAGCTGATTTTTTTAATATTCTCATTTGAATGCTCTGCTGGCAAGCAAGTGGCCTTTATTAAAATGCATTTTAATTAAAATGGTACAAAAATTACTTAAAAGAAGAGCATTTGCATTTGCAGTGAACCACGTCACTTATGAATCTTCCACCTTTTTCTTAAGGAGCAAGCAAAATGCTTATGTTGGTACATACTATCAATTTTCCAATTTTATATCATTGTGGATTAACTTGTGTGTGATCTAACAATACTGTGTTTGTTTTCTCTAGGACCTAGTTGCAAGAGGATATCTGTTGTCAGTGAACCCAGACCGCATTATTGCAAAACGTGTTGTATTGTCAGGACATCTGTTTAAGGTGATGAAGCGTTCTGCAGTTGTTAGATTCATGTTCTTCAACCGAGAGGATATTGAATGGTTTAAGCCAGTAGAATTGAGAACGAAGTATGGGCGGAGGGGACACATAAAAGAACCCCTAGGTGAGTATTATTAGCACATGTTTCAAACAAGTATATTTTGCATTCACACAGGTATTCCAGGAGTAAGTAAGCATAATTGTAATCTTCAGATATGACATCCCATTGTGTTACTCTGCCTCATTTTAACAACAATAATTCAGTCTAACACAACCACCTTTTATCACCCTTGTTCCAGCAACAGTTCTGTCCTTACAAAAATTTGCTACATGTTTTCACCTATAAGGTCATCCATCATCAGCCAGAGCTTTTAACAGAAATATACCAAGGAGGCTGAACTAATAAAGAGGCCTCTGTCTTACATAATGTTGTCATATTAATTAAAAGAATAACCATAAATAACATGGCCTGAAATTGTAAAAACCATAAATGTCTCTTGCTCAAGTAGTTGCATTAATTATAGTCAGTTCCTGTAGAAAGGAACTTGAATTATTATCATAGTCCAGGGTAAATTTGCACACACTGTCAGGGAGATTATGCAAGAGGCTCTGAATGTGGTAGTTAAATGGGCTGTAAAAGAGGGTCTGAATATTAGCCCCCACAAAACTGCCATAGTCCCATTTACCAACAGAAGGAACACAGAGGGCTTAGGACCTCTCACACTCAATGGTAAGGAACTTACAATGCTGGATGAGGTTAAGTATTTGGGAGTGACCTTTGACTCCAAACTCAACTGGAACCAGCATTTACAGAAAATAATTAATAAAACACAAACCACCTTGGCGGTAGTTATACGCATATGTGGGTAAAAATGGAGTCTTAGACCTAATATGGTGCATTGGCTCTATACTAGAGTAATTAGACCATCCATACTTCATGGCGCCTTGGTGTGGTGGTCCAAGGTCATGTAAAAAACCGCTAAAAGTCAGGATTCAAAGAATGGCCTGTCTATCTATTACGGGGGCTATGAAATCGACCCCCCTACCGCTGCAATGGAGATACTTTTGAATCTGACTCCGATGGATCTGGTGATCCTGGCGGAGGCGAGGATGGTACTCTATAGGCTGCATATACTCAAGCAACCAGCCGATACTAAAGCAGAGGCAGGGTTGCTATCTATCTGGAGAAATGTGAGTGACCCTATTCTGGATATGCGGGCAGACCACACTATTCTAGTTTATTATTATTCCAAAATCTTCAATGTCATTATAGGGCTAACTCGGGGACCGGGTCTGGCATTTTTGGCCTGAGACCAAATAGAAGTTTTAGCTTCCCATTGGGTAAATTTGCCACAGTTTTTCAAACTGAAATATATGCCATTCTACAATGTGCATGCGAAAACATAAGAAGGGCTTACAAGAATAAGCGGATTCTTATTTTTTCTGATAGCCAGCCTGCACTTAAGGCACTTGGCAGCCTGAAAGTGACCTCAGGACTGGTTGCAGAGTGTCTGGATGCTCTCTCAGTGTTGGCTAGCCTGAATGAGGTTACCCTTGCCTGGGTGCTGGGGCACCAGGGCATTTCTAGCAATGAGGAAGCTGATACGCTTGCTTGACAAGCGTCAGCCATGCTGTTACTCGGTCCAGAGCCGGCTCTTGGAATACCTAAGTGTTCGGTAAGTGAAGCAATTCAGAACTGGACCGAGGTGCAACATCATAGAGCCTGGATAGATATGCCAGGCCTCAGACATGGCAAACTATTTATAGGTAGACCATGTAAGAAAAGAGCTGACGACCTACTTAAGTAGGCATCAGCTAAAAATGGTAACTGCAATCTACAAAGGGCATGCTCCTGTAAGGGGGCAACTGTATACTATGGGCCTGTTTGATGGGGATCCTATCTGCAGATTCTGTGGGATGGAGACTGAAACAGTGCAGCACATTATTTGCTGCTGAGAGGTGTTGGCTCATGAGCGTTATAATGTCTTTGGGAGGCTGATTGTCGAACCAAAAGACATAAGCACAGCTTCAGTAAGGGACCTTTGCCTCTTCATATGAAGCGTAGGGTTATTGAATCTGTGCTGAATGAAATATTAGGGCTGCACAATAAGCCTAAGGCTGCTGTGCATCCAGAGCATAAACCAACGGGCCCTAAAAAGAAGAAGAAGAAGAACTTGAATTATTAGAAATTTATAGATTTTTTAAGTGGTCATATTATTATTAAAATCAATTTAATGTTCGCTGTTTTGATAGTAAATACTGTCTGTCTTGCCCTATACACTTTTGTTCCTGAGTGTGATAATTTTGGTCTTCATAGGATTTATTGTCAAGGCATTTCGTTTTGCCCAGCAACACTAAATTGTTGAACAACACATGCATTTCATGTATCAGAGTGAAGGCCATTATCCACATAATCATACATTTGTCGTTGTGTCGTTTCTTATTACTTACCAGTACGCATACAGTTGCTATATTGAATAGCTATGAATTTCTGGGGTCACCATGAAGCTGTGCTATGTGCTGACTTAATATTTTCTGCCATGGCAACTGTGTTACATTTCAAGAAGTTGGCTGTTGTTTTTTGACCTTGTATTAGAATGGCTGTGCACAAGTATATGAAGTGTGTCTGCCTCAAGGATGCATGCTGCAATGTTCTTGTGACTCACTTCATTGGTACCCAATGAAGTTCATGTTGTAGATATATGTAGAAATATGGGTATTAGGCTGACACCACTGACTTATACTTTCAGGTACTCATGGTCATATGAAGTGTGTGTTTGATGGACAGCTGAAATCTCAAGACACAGTGCTTATGAATCTTTACAAACGCGTATTTCCAAAATGGACATACGAACCATATGTAAACTCACTGCCATCTCAGTATCCTTGTTTGGCTATTGATTGCAATGAATGTATGAGTCACTTGTGATTATGTACACTTGTATGTATTTTTGTAATTACCCATTACTTTTATATTAAGAAAAAAGTTATCAAAGTGCAGTAAATGGAAACACTTGTATGTCATGTAATACCATCATTACATCTTTGGAAGTGACTGAACATTTGTTTTTTATTTATTGGTGCCCTATAGAAAAGTAGACATTACTGGATAAAATGTGTTCAGAACACAGATGGAAAAGTAGTACCAGATTATACTGCAGAAATGGGCCATAGAAGAAATGTGAGGTGATTACACTAGCCAGAGGAATGGGGTACATGGGCCACCTGCTGAAGTGGTCTTCAAGATCCAAGCATGTGCCCATAAGTTCAGCTGAAATTATGAATTTGTGCATAGCTAGGTGTGCTTCATGTTCGCAAACATGCTCTAAAATAGTCATGTCAGGCATACAAGAAAAGCTGAGAAACATTCAGACAGAGCAGAGTTGGACAGGATTGCATCTCAGCTAAGCACATACATTTAGGACAAGAGGTGGAGAGGCCACCTTGCTTTAGATAACAGAACATATTCACTACAGGACTGCAGCATCATTCAGACACAACTGAAGTCTCCACATTAAAAAGGACTGAGAAATGTTTACATTTGCCTCGTCCCATCTTCTGTCATGTATAGACAAGGTTAAGAAAGCATGTAGCCCTAACAACACTCCCTCACAGTTAGATAGATGGGTACAAAATATGCAATCCCAAATTTCCTAGCAAGTATAGAAGATGATATACGCATCACAAGAGAACACTCCAAAATGTAAAACAATCACAGAACACAGGGAAAGAGTGAGTACTAAAGTCAGCGGTCAATGTGAAATTGATTGGTCTTTTGGATATTGAAGTGATCCACCACAAATGTTTTCCTCCAAAAGCAGCTGACTATTCACACTCTCTTTGAGTTATACAACATATACAGCAACACTTGATGCAAAGGCTGAGCATTTGACTGGATAAATTAACTTTTCACAATGTCAGTATGCCTCTCCTCACAGAACTTCCATTAAATCAGTTCATGGCCAAAAAGAAATGTCTGTGTTCAAACATGAATGACACTTAACTGCTTTGGTCCCACATGACTCTTTGTACTCCCAAAACTGTGTCTATTTGAAACAGTCTCATTTTACATTCCCTTGCATGTCATTAACAGTGCACCCATTGCTTTGAACAAATGACACTGGCAAGGATTATGAAACATCTAACACTCACTTTGTACAGTGAGTAAAACTCTTCAATTCCACATTAATTCTTGAAGTACTACATCACAAATTACTCATAGGTATTCAATATACTTTCACTCACCCATGAATATATATATATATATATATATAGAGAGAGAGAGAGAGAGGGGGGGGGGAGGGAGAGTAACTATTGTGTTTTGTTGTGGACAGCATGGAAAAAATTCAAATTAGTTTACACATATTTAGAAATACAAGAAGCAAGCATGACTTCCATGCTCCTAATTCTAAATTCATGGTTGCCAAAACGATGCATACTATACAGAAATTGACTTCATTAATGGTGTTCCAAACAACAGTAAGAATTTTGGACATGATTCAAGAATCTTCAAGTTTACATTTAAAGTGTAACACCAGTCTCATTCCTGTTCTGAAGAGAAATTTATGTAAATTGAAGTTCATAGGAAAAGTATATATGTCTGGTTTTCTAATTATATTTTTATGTCTTAAATAATTTCGATATGTTAATTTTGCAAAACTGGAGATGGGTGAAATACCTGTGTGATTGTACAGCTGTTGTATTGAAGTTGTGTTACGTCAGGCCCCACACCTTCTTGCATATTAGCATTCTATTGTGCTCCTCAATGATGTTCAATTTAACATACCTTTTCTAAGTATGATCAAAATCAAGACAGAAAGAAAATGCAGATAATTCAAAACATGACAAGAGCTACACTACAGTACAAGAAACACAGAGAATACATTCCACTAAAACAAGGATTACCAGAGAAGACATGGAACCTCACTAAACACAATAAGACAATGCGAACTACCTTAACCCAAAATAGACTGAAAGGAAATGAAATGAAACAACATGACAGGCAGTGTATGTGTAACATAACATTAAGCTGCGTTTTTGCAACCCTTCTGCCATGAAAAAGCAGTAAAAGTTACACACAATAATGTGTTTGTAGATGATCTACAAATCTCATATGATATAGTCATCTGTGGCCTACCTGGCTCTACTATAATGTTCCACAGTCTCATAAATGGCATGATTTTCGAAACAACGTTAATGTCTATAAAACTTTTTTTTTTATCTACAACTCTTTTTAGGAATATTTCTGATATGAGGACTGAAGCAAGATTAAATAAAAAATGTATATTAGTTTCATGTAAAGTATCTTTTATTCTTATCAGACTATAGTGAAAATTGAATTTTCTTGACAGAGTTTCGAAAAATACTCAAACATCAACTTTAATGAAAATCCGTCAAGTTTGTCCATGCAGACAGTCTTGATATAGCTGACAGTTGCTTTTCGGAATTTTGTGAACGCATCTAACCAAGGCTCCACTTCCTTGCCATTTCAACCATTTAGGACTATGTAGTATTAATCTAGTCTATCCTATGTTCAACAAATATTAGACTTATGACACACCAGGACCTTGCTACCAGCTTGGTTTCGTACAAGGTAAATTTCTCTCAAGGAATGACACCTCTGATCCATTGTGTATAGTCTGTGGGCAGGACAGAGTGCCAGCAAAGTACTCGACAAAGACCATCTGAAGATGTCTGATCCCTGGCAAGTACATTTTCATGCAACATCTATGTATTTTGCAGGGAAAGGTTGGTGGTGATGTGCTTTTTGAGCAATTCGTGACGTCTGTTACGTTACTATTGGGACACACTTTCTGTTGTGCCCAGATAAAACACATAGTCCCTGCAGTGTAGTATCCGACCGCCATCATGCGCCGCGTACGATTTCACATACTCGTTCTTGCGAAAGCTTCGTCATGGTTTTAGGTACAGTCGGGGACGCCCTTAGGAGACCGGTCGGTATTCGGCGTTATAGAGCGTGAATCGGATAAAAACATTTTCGTTTCGATATCGGACCAAAAGGCTAGCATGCTGAAGGCTCTAATCATTGCGCGGAAGATGCCCGGTACTACACAAGTACCTGCTGGGCGACGGATCGTCTTGAGGGGCGGCTACGGTCACTACAACATGGGTCAGAGTTACACATTGACCCATTTGATCGCTTTCATCGATTAAAGACCGACATACATATCAAAATCACTGAACGAGTAGAACCACATTTACCATCTCGCCGAGTATACGTCCACGACGAAGTTCGAAGGGGGACAAATTTACCAAATCAGGGCATATCAAAGCTACCGCCGACAGTTACCCAACACTTCCACACCGGTCGGTATAGGGTGGTCGTTCCACCCGCAGATTAGGCGCTCCACCCACGCAGGTGCTGCCAAACCTTCCTCCACTACAAGAATGGGAATATCATCTCTGCTTTCATATAATCCGAGGTCCGTATCGTCGCGGCGCCTTGTCAGCAGTACTGACATCTGAGTGTAGATTACGATGTCGAAGTATTCAAGGCCACGTACGTTTCGCTCGTGTTTGTAGAAACTGTTGGTGTTAATATTGTGTAGATTTACATTTGAAAAATCACGGAGTCTTTGTCTCGGACTGTGAGAAGTAGTGTGAGATATTTAAAAGGGCCTGGTATCTGTGATTTGACCTTTGCAGGTACTGTTAAAACTTCGATCTGGGCAGTATCGGTACCTGAATTGTGACTATTGAACAGTTCTTTGCTATTTAACAACGCTGTGTAGTACTGCATTATGGATTCACCGGATGATAAATATCAATGTAAGGAATGTGGGAAAGAGTTTACCAGGAAACGTAACCTAAGAGATCATGAAGCTACACATACTGGAGAAAAGAGACATGTTTGCAATGTGTGTAATAAGAGCTTCACACAGAGTCGTAATTTAAAACACCATTTGAGCACCCATACAGGAATTAAAGCTTATGTTTGTACTGTGTGTAACAAAGGCTTCACACAAAGAAGAAACTTGAATGATCACTATGCTACACATTCTGGGGAAAAAAGGCATGTTTGTTCTGTATGCGGTAAGAACTTCACACAGAGACGTAATCTGAAAGATCATGAGGTAACTCATAGTGGGGTTAAGCAGTATGTTTGCAAAGAATGTGGTAAAGGATTTACCCAGAAACGAAACTTGAAGAAACACGTCGTTACAGAACACACAGAAGTAAAACCCGACAAGCATAATGAGGATGGAGATAAATGACTCCAAATGCCATATTGGAGCAACAACGAAATATGCCAAACAGTGGAAGATAAGTTCAAAACAAAGGAACCCACAACATAGTAAAAAAAAACCGCGTGTATATAAATAAAATAAAAGTTTTAATTATTGTAAAACAGAATTAGTAGATATAACTTGGGAAAGGTGTTTATTAGAGGAATTTTCTCCCACTGTTTCACCAGCAAAGTGAGATGAATACAATTTCATCAGCACAGTGCCAGGAATACAGTTCCATTTCAGGTGGTTTCCTGTGTGATTATGCCACTTAGTAACTGATACAGGATGTAGAATATAGCACTGTCCCAATAGTGCTGATGGGGGAATGGTGAGACGAAGCTGTGTTCACTTCATTATTAGCTGAATAGTGGACTGAGAATGGCTGCAAGGAAGTTTGTTGTGTATAGTTGTGCTAACTGTGATAATTTTTGTTTCCTGCTTGTGAAAATGCCATGGGAGGATGATGCCTTGAATGAAGGACTGGTGACTCATGCCCCATTCTGTGAAACTGCCCCTGGTGGGTGGGTGGAAGAATACAAAATATGCTCCTTGTAGTGGTATGCTGACAGCCACAACAGATGAGAGATTTGGAGCATGTTTGTGCTGTGCTCAAAGAAGACTGCATCCCGATGTGCGTAGCAGTTGCAGCAGAAATTGGAATATCTGTAGACAGTGTGTTTGCTTGCTCATTGAACAGCTAGAAGGCCTGTGGAAAGTGGATTCCACACATGCTGAATGAAAATTAGTGTGCCACACCTGAGCTGTTGGCATCTGCACATTTTCTCTGATGGAGAGGGCAAGGAGAAGGATTTCTGTTGTCACATTTGGACAGTAGCGGAGTTGTAGATGTACTCGTCTGATCCAGAACTGAAGTGTCAAAGTGCCGAATGGTATTCCCTAACATTGACATGGAATAAAGTTGCAAGAAAATATTCAGGCACTCTGAAAGTGATGCATATCATGTTTTACTGCCATGTAGGACTTGTGATGGACCATTTAGTTCCACCTGAGACTTTGGTGAGTGATGTATACTATGCAAATTGTTGCCTGATAATGCTTTCTGGTGTCAGTGATCCACTGAAGTGACACAAATTTGAATCTTAGTCACCAGCAACAATGCTGCCTTGGTGTCCTTGTGGCATTTTAACAGGAGTGACTAAATCACTGAAGGTAATGAGCAGCCATATCAAAGGGGAAGTGCAAATAAATTGTATAGAGGACATGTGGCATTGCTTTCTTTTGTACAGTACATATTGATGAAATAAATTTGTGGAACATTCTAATCCCATACAGGAAACTTCTGATATCAGGTATGTACTCCAGATTATAATCTACTGGGCTGTGATACCAATCTTGGAGATGATGATGACACTTTAGAAGAAGAAAACTGTGTATTCCTCTGAATATTTGGTATCATCCTCCATGACTGCGTGGTGTCACAGCCTAGAAAATCACAGTATGGAAATTCACTTCCCTGGAAGTCAGAAAACTTACCAGGTTAGTTAAACCCAGAAAATTTATCTGATACTTAAGTGCAAGGTAATCACTAAGTACAGTAACACATTCATGAGCAACACATATTCTGTCAATGTATGAGTGTTGCTATTCATTCTATAACACTCACCAGTCTTCTGAAATTGAAGTAATCATTGTAATGCCATGTAATTAGAACACTGTTGAGCAAGTTAGCAATTGTGAACCAACAACTACAGCAGCATCGTGTTGCCCATGGAGAATGTATCTTGAAATGGATGTGCACAAAATGCTTGCCTTTACATATTTTTCAGCACTTTGTTGAAATTGTGTGTGCCACTAAGATGAAACACTTCTGTATAAAATGATATATTAACAGTCTCAATTTGTGATAACAGATGTAAGCCTCATTGGTTTATATAAAAGAACATATTTTATTTTATGTTAATTCTGTCATCCAACTGTGTATTCTTAAAGCAGCTGGTAACAAAACCAAAAAAAATTTTTCTGTACAGGAATTGATGGGGACTTTTGCTGGCATAATTCATGACTGCCCATTTATTGAATCATGACTAAGAAGACACTGGACTTTTAGTGAGGTTCTTGAAGGTCTTCAGAACCGTAAAAGTGACATGACTTTTTTTAAATAACAGCCTTGAATTTGCTAATTGAAACCTCACAATGCAGCTGAATGTCACAATCATATGATGAGCAGTTGTGCTTGTATTTAGGGTCCATCCAAGCAGATTCTGTTGGATACTAATTCAGACTAAGGAAATTCAATATTCATTAATCATACCATTCCAAAATTTAGAGTCTACACCACTTAGAACATTAAAAAACCAGGCCCATGCCATTGCTGAGGCAGTTAGTTGCAGCCCAGGTTGAGTCCCATGCATTAAGAGTCTACACCACTGAGAACATAATTAAAAACCATGCCATGCCATTGCTCAGGCAGTTAGTTGCAGCCCAGGTTCAATTCTGTACAAGTCCATTCTGGGTTTCTGGTGGACAAAGTGATACTAGTACAGGATTGCTAGTCAGTACTTCAGTTTTTTACTGTCAGTGTTCCGCCAATGCTGCATTCTAATTTGTTAATCTGTCACCAGTGTTGTATAATCTCAGCAAGTGACAGCATTAAGTAATATGCATAAAAGAATTTAAACCCATTAAGTGGAAAGTTAAAAATAAACCTAGGCTTCATGTTGTGTTTCCTATTAACTGAGTTTATTGGGCTCATGGGTTTCTAATTTGAGGAAAGTGATGTAACCAGTATCATAATGGCTTTGTATAGGAACAGTATCTTTGTAATGAATGTTATGTGGCTTATAACCATTTAATATTGTTTTGGTGGAAAGTTTGGTTCATTTTCTGTGATTGTGATTGAAAGTCAAGGAATCTTCTATTGAGTGAAAACTGGAGTAATCATTTATTTGCCATTAATAATGCAAGATTGCACTGTTGGAACTTCACATTTTTAAGCATTTTATTTTGGAAGGTTCTCTTTGCATACATATATAGAAGCATGTAACTTGTTTTGAACAGTTGTACTTGCAGGCAAATCAGACTGCATGAGAAGTGTATAGTTAATTATTGCAACCATACTGGTTCCTGTTTGCACTACATGATTTAACATTCAGAATACTGCAGTTTGCCCACAGCATGTGCATTGGGTTTTTAACTGATTGTCACAGTAAGCCATCATTTATATGCCTGAACAGCATTAACTGATTCATCTTCACAATCAAGATGCAGTTGAGTTACATGAGGTAGAAATCAGATCTTAAAATTTTTGTTGGGTGAAATTCTAGTTTCAGAGTTTTCGAGCATGGACGTAGGTACTGTCATATTGTTCACCTGTTAGGATGCTTCAAGGATCTTGAGAAATTCATACATAAAAGTCTTAATAAAACAAATCAGGAAGTGACACAGAATCCAGCCTCTTCAAGCATCCAGATTAATAGATGTTATGTATGTACATACCAAGAAGTATCATGGTGTGTTGAATGTGATGTGTGTGTGCAAAAGATGTCTATACATGTGAGCTGGTGCAGGCTGAAAATACAATAAAACTTCCCCTCCTTTAACTATAAACTCATGTTGTCTGAAACCATGATGTATTAGTTTGAATAAAAGGGTATGATTTAATTTAAAAGAATGGGTGATTTTGAACATGTTTAATGGTTATTTTTTTTGGTAGAAAGTTTAATTCTGACACATACATTAAGAAAAGGGTTCCATTGCCATTGCGATGGAGAGTTTACGTGCAGAGGTTCTCACAATAATGTTGCTAAAGATAAGAATCTGGGATGTGACACTGTGTTCCTGGGAGAGAAGTTCTGATGTTTCAGAGGATAATCCTACCTTCATTTTCGGGATTCAGTAGTGCAAGAAGTACAACCACATGGAACAAATGTGTGTTATATCGAAGTGCTTTTCACGCTTTCTTTATTGCGTACCACTGTTGCAACACAAAATATGTACACCTACCACTATTACAATACAAAATATGTACGTGTACCAATAGGTACTGCAAATATTAATGCCTACTTTTGAGGTACTGGTATTCTGGGATGTTTTGCTGTGGAAACCAAATTTTCTACTTGCTGCTTCTCTATTTTACTGTGATCAGACAGAGTAGAGGCTGTATTTATAACTGAACAATGAAATTGTCACTTGGTCTACATTTTATAGATGTTTTTTCACTGCATTTCAACACAATTTTAATAGTGGAAGTAATGTTGCTAAATTCAATTACTGGGAAAAATAATTCCTAAATTTCTTTGCCTACCACCATGTCATCCCCATACCGCTGTTGGACACTAGTGTGGGTTGGCTGATGCGGGTAGAAAAGGTCAAAAAGGGTTCCAAGCCAATGGGTGTGGTTATGGAAAGGTCTTCATGTTCTGGGTAGGAGGTTGGGCATCAAGGCTAACTGTACAATTTGGAAAGAGTGTAGGAAGCAGAAAAAGAAGGGTAAGCAGAAAGATACAAATAATTAATTAGAATGTTAGAGTAGTGTGACAACACATAAAACATAGGTAGACCCACAAAAGGGGAGTTGATGGGTACTTGTATGGAGGAGCTAAGGTTACTGGTTTGCCTAGGATTCATCAGCAGCCATTAGCCACTACGGCAGGTAGTGAATCAGATGCAGTTCAGGCAGAATTGTATAAAGTAGTGGTAATGTAACAAGCAGTAGGAACGTGTAATTATTTAAATAACTGAAAAGATATCGCACTTTAAACTTGTCATAGATACCAGTGTGGGGAACATGACGGAGACAGTGGCCAAGTTGCCAGCACTGTGAAGTAGGTACCAGGATAACACACTTCCCATGTGAAGTGAGAGAGAAAACCAACAAGATGCAACAGTTAGATGTTTATTTTTAACAATTTCTCAACATGTTTCGGGCATCATTATGCCCATCTTCAGGAGAACAAGACGTACGTTACTGCATG
>Ga0131853_10001554_pt1 | contig 41023 bp, 40 predicted proteins | sample TergutLab28metaG_FD_92764 | JGI IMG/M metagenome (GOLD analysis project Ga0131853, IMG submission 92764) | Labiotermes labralis P1 segment gut microbial communities from Petit-Saut dam, French Guiana - Lab288 P1 (version 2) (version 2) | ecosystem: Host-associated > Arthropoda: Insects >...
GCAAAATAGTACCATGACCGGTACTATTTTGCAAGGATAAGCCGCCGCTACCCATGTCTACGCCGCCCTTAAAGCCGGGCGGCAGACCAGCGGAAAGCCTGCTTTCATGGGTTCCCGCTTACAACTTGCGCGCGCAGCCTACTTTTGAAACAGTATCAAATTAATTACAAGTAATTAATTTGATACTGTTTCAAAAGAATTTAAGTATAATTGCACTTTGAGAATGATATTTCTTTTACGGCAAAGCAGTTATTTCGCTTCTATCTTTTTAGGTTTATTCCCACAACACCACCAAGGCCACCACCGGCAACAGAAAGAATCAGAAGAGTTACTGCCCTTGAGTCTACTCTAAACTCTCTCTGAACCCATGTCATAATGCAAATTAAAATAACCGCATAAATAAGGCCCGCTATCATACCCCAGAACCAGCCTTTGCCTGTGGCGTCTTTTGCTGCATCAAACCCAGCCACTATAACTGATAGTATACTTGTGATTGTAACTATGAGGGATATGTTGTTTTCTGCGATGTTGGTGTATGTAAGCAGTATCGCGTAACCTATAAAAACTATGCAGGTTATTGCATACGCAATTAATACGCCTGAAATTACATTCCCAATCTGCTTTTTAAGTTCCATGTTCATGGATAGCCTCCTCATAATAAAAATAAGCTTATTCAAAGATTTCCCATCCATTCATAAATTGCAAGTCAAGGCTTTACATTTTCTACAAAAATGTAAAGCTATTTGGTGGCGGGCATGAAACCCCCACCAAATAGTCAGTTCACCCACCGCTTAAAAATTTGCAAGCAAATTTTTTGAAGCGGGGGTCTTCTGCCCTTGAGATAAATTTTAAGCGATGGTCACCTTTGTCTTTGATATATCTTACTGACATGAGTCACCAAATATGATAAAATGTGTACATAAAGTAAAAAATACAAAATCATAAAGTAAATGAAAAGGATTTTTATGAATTTAATAGACCTACACACTCACACAACATTTTCAGACGGGCTTTACACACCAAAACAGTTGATGGAATACGCCGCGCAAAAAAAATTAAAAGCCGTAGCCGTTACCGACCACGATACTATTGACAGCCACGAACCCTCTGCATATTGGGCGAAAGAGTATAATATAGAATTCATACCCGGAGTAGAAATTGAAGTTTCTTATGGAAACATTGAGCTTCATATTTTAGGCTATTATATAAACCCTGATAACAGGCAGCTTCTTGATTTACTTGCTTCCTTAAGAAAAATGCGTGATGAGCGAAATAGCAAGATATTGGAAATATTCTCCGGTGATGGTATCTCTGCAACATTAGAAGACATACAAGCCCTTACCGGCGATAAAATTATCAGCCGCGGTCATTTTGCAAAATTTCTGGTAAATAACGGATATTACGATACCGTATCTGAGGCTATGAAAAAATACCTTGGGCGCGGAAAAAGGGCTTATGTCGAACGGCCGCTGCCTTCGCCGCCCGAGGCATTTGCTAATATTAAGCAGGCCGGCGGAATACCTGTTTTAGCTCACCCTGTTCAATATAAAATTGATTACACCCGTGAGGAGGCAATAATTAGAGAGCTTAAATCACACGGGCTTATGGGTATTGAGGCTATTTACTCTACAAACAGCCCGGAGGATACAGAAAGATACTTAGAAGTGGCAAAAAAATACTCCCTCCGTATAACAGGCGGAAGTGACTTTCATGGAGATATTAAACCGGGCCTCGACTTAGGTAACGGCTATGGTGATTTGTGGGTGGATTATTCGGTGCTGGAAGGGCTTAAAAGAGCAGCGAATCAATAAGAATGCTACTTATAGTAATCCTAGATTAAAAACAATAGTTTGAACGGCGCCCCCAAAAGTCCGAGGTAAAGGGCTTTGGGTGTGGTTTTAGCCGCGAAAAAGTATTGTTTTTTAATCAGGATTAGTATTAGGTAAGCTTTTGTTTGTCTCAACGATTTTCCTCTTAAAAAAGTAATATGTATAAATATACACAGGAATTGTTATGGGGTCACCGGCGAAAAATGATATCCAATATAAACTATTAAAGCTTATATCAGCAATTAGCAGGCTGATTACCCTTAAAGAAAACCGTAAAATAAATATAAAAAGCCACGGATAGTTACTAGGTAGAAAAACGCTCTCATCTACATTGTTAATTGTAGGAATGTCAAAATTCTTAGCAAAAAAATATGCAAAAGACCTCTTTTTTATTATACAGGTTAAAAGAATTATTATAAAGATAAAGTTTTCTAATATAGCCGGATAAAACATAAACCGTTCATTGCCGGAAAAAAGAGTACCAAATAATGATATTAATGTAAAAAAACAGCCAATCATAAGAGAATGATTAACTTTTTTGCGTTTTATGAAATTGTATAAAATCATAATCCCGCTAAAACTTAAGGATATGCATAAAGCTATTGGTATACCAAACTCTCCGTACAGTATTCTGAAAATGACAGCGGGTAAAAGCATGTACAGCAGCTACTTTACAATATTGCTTATGCTCATTTTATTTTTCCTCCGGCATAGTCTTGAAAGTTTACAATGATTGTATCGCCGCAGTACAAACTACTAAAATTATTATCGCCGTGTTCAACGGGGAGTGATATATATAACATTGACATTTTATCGTCTACATCTACTGTACTTTGGAATTTCTTTCCATTTTTCAAACTAATTTCGCTTATGTATCTGCCGCTTTCAGGCAGCAGCTTCTGCTCATCAACCGCAATGGTTAGCATGGTTTTTTTCTCACTTATTTTTCTAAGCTCACCCAATACATAATAATCATAACCCAAAAGCATATTGGCCTTTTTTATTTCCCCACTCTTTAGATATTCTCTTATATTTGTCGAACTTATTTTTTTGTTATCCATCAATTTGTGCGGCAGGGCAATGAATTCTATTCCCAATTTTGCACATATTTCTGATATTTTTGCTGCGTACCACGCTCTGTCTTTTCCAAAGGCGAAACCCTCTCCTACAACTATCCATTTGCACCCTAATTGTTCGATTAGCACATTTTTAATAAATTCTTCTCCACTCATACGAGAGAATTCCAGGGAAAATGGATATTCCATAAGTATATCTACACCCAGGCTATTTGCAATCTCCACCCTCTCAGCAGTTGATAGTATGGATTTTATTCGAGTGTTATTAAACACTTCAACAGGCCGCGGCCTAAAGGAAAAAACGAGACTTTTAGCTCCTATATGCAATTTAGTCTCATTAAGCCATTCTATCAGAATTCTATGCCCTTTATGAAAACCATCGAAGTTGCCTATGGTGACTATTGTAGGTGAATCTTTATAAATAAAGTCTCTGCTGTTGGTATAGTCCAATACATTCACACCTTATTTAAATCTCTAAGTATAACGATAGGTTTCAATAACCCACCATCAGTAAAAGCGTATAGTCCAATAAATTGTTCTTTTTTGAAGTATAATCTGTATTTTTGACCAATTATCGGTTGTTCACCTTGCTCTTCAATAAATTTCTCATTAATAGAATTTCCATTTCTTATAAATTTCAAAGCCTCATAACACACATCAATTCTGGGATAGTCCTTTAAAATTACATCAGGAGGGATTATGCGCGTGACAATCCTGCCATCTGCAGCCAGTGTTTTTATATCATCTAATTTTAGTGAATTGTCAAGGCTAAAACTACCGCTTTTAGACCTTAAAAGCTCACCCATTGCAGCTCCACAGCCTAAAACCTCTCCTATGTCTGCGCATAGAGTTCTAATATATGTTCCTTTAGAGCACTTTACTCTTATGCGCGCTTTTTCTGCACATAAATCAACTGTATCAATACCGTATATAGTAACGGCCCTGGGCTTACGCTCAACTTCAATTCCTTTGCGGGCAAGGTTGTAAAGTTTTTCACCATTAATTTTAATAGCTGAATACATGGGCGGAATTTGGATGATTTCCCCTTGAAATCGCTCTAAAATATCAAAAAAATCCTGTTCTCTAATGCAAACAGGGCGCTTATCAGAGACTATGCTCCCTGTCATATCCTGTGTATCCGTAGTAACACCAAAGTGAATATCCGCCTCATAAACCTTATCTTCTGCCATTATATAGTCAGCGAGCTTTGTAGAGCGGCCCAAAACTATAGGCAAAACACCACAGGCCTCAGGGTCTAATGTCCCTGTGTGCCCGGCTTTTGCCTTTAATGTACGCTTTAAAATATTAACCACATCATGAGAGGTGTAGCCTTTTTCTTTATAAACGTTAATAACACCATTAATTTCCATCTATGTACCTTTCGGAAATGAGTTTCAATATATCATTTAAAGCAGCTTCCGGTTTCATTTTTATAGTAGCACCGGCAGCATTTACATGGCCACCGCCACCCCAGTTTGAGGCTATAATATTCACATCAAATTCAAGTGAGCGAAAACTCACCCTTGACTCATTTTCACCTGACTGCGAAACAAACACCGAAACCTCTGCACCTTTAGTGTTTAATATATATTCAACAATGCCTTCCAAGTCTGCTCTTGTGGCATTTACGCTGTCCATATCCTCTTTGGTTAAAAATGAATAAGCAACAGGCAAACCCTCCACGAACTTCATTTTCTCTATGGCCTTTGAAAATATTTTAGCCTCAATGTAACTATGGGTAAGCATAGACTCGGTAAAAATCTTACTGAAAGGTATGCCCGTTTCCATAAGCTTAGCCACTTTAATCATTGTTTCCGGGGTGGTTGACTTAAATCTAAGACCGCCTGTGTCAAATATAATCCCCATATAAATAGCCTCTGCAATATCTTTATCCATATTGCCAATACACTCTATTATGTCGTAAACCATCTCACTGGTAGAGGACGCAGACGGGTCAACGTAATTAACTGTTCCATAACTTGTATTACTTACATGGTGGTCGATTACTATAGTTTTGTCGGTTTTGTCAAAAATTTCCTGAAATTTACCCATACGCTCTTTAGAGCCACAGTCACAGCAGACGAATAAATCGTGGTTAAGCTCAGCTTCAACATCAGATTGCAGATATTCACGCCCATTTAAGGAGCTATACCTAACCGGAATTTCTTCAAGCAAAACTACGGTTTTTTTACCTAACTTATTAAAGCACAACGCTAAAGCAAGGCATGAAGCCACCGCATCACCATCGGGGCTAACATGACCTGCTATAGCAATAAAGCTGCTTTTATGAATTTCTTCTGCAATTTGTGTTATTAAACTTGTTTTTTCTGCTGCTTCCATACATTACTCCTCTTTAGAGCCTATCCAACAATAAGTAATCTCACATATTCTTGGCTTTTTTAGCGCTGCTTCGTCAGCACTCACTTGCAGATTATCTTCGAATACTTTGAGTGCACCGAAGGTGGCACGAATGCGGCGTTCGCGCTTTCTTGCTTCGCAAAAAAAATCTCAAAAACCTGCTTCGTTATTATTGTTAGATAGGCTCCTTAGTATCAGATGCGGATGCATTAGCTTCCCTTATAAGCTTAGCCATTTTGAGGCTGTGATCCAAAGAGTCGTCCAATAAAAACTTAAGTTCCGGCGTATTTCTTAGGTTAAGGGTTTCAGCAACACCGCGCCGTATAAAACCGGAAGCGTTTTTTAAGCCCTCAAGAACCTCTTTCTTGCGAGCTTCATCACCCATTATTGAAACAAACACTTTAGCATAACTTAAATCATTTGCAGTTTCCACCTTCGTTACGGAAACCATAGCAGATATGCGCGGATCTTTAATCTCTGTGCGCAAAATATTGGCACAGACTCTTAATATCTCATCATTTATGCGCATAAAACGCTGGCCTGTACCTGTGCTTTTTTTCCTCATTGCTTTTTCACTACCTCGCTACTTCCTCCATTATGAAGGCTTCTACCGTATCTTCTTCCTTGATATCGTTAAAGTTTGTAAAGGTTAAGCCGCACTCATAGCCTGAGTTAACTTCCCTTACATCATCTTTAAACCTTCTGAGAGCTGCAAGCTCTCCTTCGTGTATTACAGCCCCGTCACGTACAATGCGGAATTTAGCGTTTCTCTGCATTTTACCATCGGTAACATAAGCGCCGCCTATGGTACCTATGCCGGAGGCTTTAAAAATTTGTCTGATTGTTGCGTGGCCTACAACTTTTTCAACATACTCAGGATCAAGCATACCCTTCATAGCGGCAGTAATGTCCTCTATAGCGTTATATATAACCCTGTAAAGACGTATATCAACCTTTTCATCCTGAGCTACGGCCTGTGCCGCATTTTCGGGGCGCACATTAAAGCCTATTATAATAGCGTTAGAAGCAGCAGCCAGCATAACGTCAGACTCGGTAACAGCGCCTACGCCGCCGTGAATGGTTCTAATGCGCACTTCGTCATTTGACAGGCGCTCAAGGCTGTTCTTAACCGCTTCAACTGAGCCGGCAACATCGGCCTTGATTACTATATTTAAATCTTTCACATTGCCTGATTGTATTTGATTAAACAAATCATCAAGTGAGACTTTTTGAGGAGTATTTTTAATCATATCCTCTCTGCCTCTGGCAACAACAGACTCAGAAATTTGTCTTGCTTGCCTTTCATTATCAGCGATATAGAAAACATCGCCGGCAAGGGGGACCTCATTAAGCCCCAAAACCTCAACAGGCATAGAAGGCCCGGCTTCTTTAACTTTTTCGCCCTTATCGTCCATCATAGCTCTGATACGGCCGTGGCTGGCGCCGGCTACTATTGGGTCGCCGACTTTTAAGGTGCCTTCCTGAACAAGTACAGTTGCCACAGGGCCCCGGCCTTTGTCAAGCTGACTCTCTATGACCGTACCTCTTGCTCTGGTATTAGGGTCAGCTTTTAACTGACGCATCTCGGCTACAAGAAGAATCATCTCTAAAAGTTCATCTATCCCTGTTTTCTTAAGCGCTGAAACAGGTGCACATATTGCCTCACCGCCCCAGTCCTCGGTGACTATGCCGTATTCCGTAAGCTCCTGCTTAACTCTGTCAGGGTTAGCTGATGGCTTGTCAATTTTATTGATTGCAACTATTATTTCAACATTGGCCGCCCTGGCATGATTTATAGCCTCTATGGTTTGAGGCATAACCCCATCATCGGCAGCAACAACTAATATAGCAATATCTGTAACCTGAGCACCTCTCATACGCATAGCAGTAAAGGCCTCATGACCGGGTGTATCAAGGAATGTTATGGGCTTGCCCTTAACATCAACCGTGTAAGCGCCTATATGCTGGGTTATGCCGCCAGCCTCGCCAACGGTTACATTACTCATTCTTATTGCGTCAAGAAGGCTTGTTTTGCCGTGGTCAACGTGACCCATAACAACTATTACAGGCGGGCGCTCTATCATAGCTTCTTCGTCATGAGTGTCGCCTTTAAAAGCTTCCTCGAAAATATCAATTTCATCGGCTTCCTCTACCAAAATATCAAAGCTGTCAGCAATGTTAGAGGCTGTATAAAAATCAATCTCTTGATTTATAGTGGCCATTATGCCTATTTTCATAAGAGGTTTAATAATCTCAGCCGTTGATTTGCCCAGTTTCTCAGCCAAATCTTTAACAGAAATATTTTTGCCCATGGTAATAACTTTTATGCCAATTGCTTCACGCTCTTTAATTGCCAATGCTTCTTGCTGCTCTCTTTCGGCTAAAGCTTGTTTTCTTTTGTCTTTCTTGCTTAGCTTTTTCATACGCGGCCCTTGTTTTGCTGCTTTTGCCGCATCTTCATATATAGATTCTTGCTTGGTTTTTTTGGTTATATCTTTAGATTTGTCAGACCTTTTATGCGTAGGCTTACTTGCCGGGGCAGTGCTTGCTCCTGCCGGCCTGCCTCCGCTTTTTGGAGGGCCGCTAAACTTACGGCCGTCTTTATTATCAGGCCCATCTTTTTTTACAAAACCTTGGCCCTGCGCCCTTGGACCACCTTGACCTCCGGCACCGCCCGGCCTAAAACCTCCCGGTCTTTGGCCGCCGCCACCCTGTGGCCTTTGGCCTCCGGCACCACCGGCCATACCGTCTCTGCGCTGACCTTGATATGGAGGCCTTTGACCTCCGGGTCTATCGCTGCCGGGCCTGTCACTGTGCGGCCTCGGGCTGTAAGGCCGATCACCATGCGGCCTTGGGGTATAAGGCCTATCGCTGCCGGGCCTATTGTTGTTATTGTTGTACGGCCTATCACCTTGAGGTCTGTCACCGGCGGGCCTATTGTTATATGGCCTATCTCCCTGCGGCCTTGGGCTGTAGGGCCGTTCTCCCTGCGGCCTATCACTCTGAGGCCTCCTGTTTGCTTCTCCTTCTCCTGAAGGTCTTGTCACTTGGCTTTGCGGTGGCCTTGGAGGGCGTGATGTTGTTTCATTAGAGTGGCGCGCAGGCGGCCTGCTCTGCTGGTTTGTTCCCGCCGAAGGCGGTACATGCTTCTTTTGAAAAGATTCATCTGTATTTTGTGCTTGTCTCATAGCAGCAACTTCATTTGGCAACGGCTTTTGTTGGCTCCGGTTATTCACCTCAGCGGAACGCTCCTGAGCAGTATGTTCCAAAATCGGCCCGGCCTCTGCTCTGGGCTGGCTTGGCCTTGAAGTATGACTGTCGGTTCCGCCGTGGCGCTGTAGCCTTTGCTCTCTCTGGGCCGGTTCATTTCGCTCCGGCCGCCTTAGCGGCGAAGCCGCTCTGTCAAGAGGCCTGTCATTAAACGAATGCGGCCTTGCAACAGCTTGCTTTGGCTTATCTTCCGCCGGCTTTGGCTTTTTGGCCGGCCCTTTTTCCTGGGCCATTTTAGCGGTATTGGCAGCGCCGTTCCTAAAAAAATTCCTAACTGTGCCTGTTTCATCATCGCTTAGGTTTGATGCTGCTTTTTTATCTTTTATGTCTAATTTATCAAGAAAATTAAGCAATTCCTTGCTGCTTATTTCAAATTCCTTTGCTAATTCGTGTACTCTGATTTTCGGCAAATATGCCCACCTCCATAGAAATCTCTATCCTGTGTGTTACTACAAAAACTCTTTAATTTTCTCCGCAAGCCCCCTATCAGTAATAACAACCACAGGTCTGTTAGCCTTTCCTATGGCGGAACTTAGGTCCCCCCGGGATCCTTTTACATAAAATTCAACCTCATAATACTTTGCTTTATTTGAAAATTTTTTTATTGTATTTTCTGAAGCATCCTCTGAGATAATAACCAGCTGACCCTCACCCTTTGCGATTGCATTTTCACATGCACCTTCACCGCTTTTAAGCCGGCCGGCCTTTTGAGCCAGGCCGATATACGAGTAAACCTTCTTATCCATCATTGGAAGCCTCCAAATCAGCCTTTAGAGATTCATACACGTCCTTAGGTACGGCGCACTTAAAAGAACGCTCAAGCCCCTTTGACTTATGAGCCTTTAAAAGACACTCACCGCAACGGCAAATGTAAGCCCCCCTGCCCGGCTTTTTCCCTGTAGAATCTATAGAAAAACCGCCTTCAGCACTTTTAACTATTCTAATCAATTCTTTTTTATTTTTCATTTCCTGACAGCCGGTACATTTTCTGAGAGGAATTTTTTTTAGCTTCATATCCTCACCTTATTGGTTTAAATAGTTACTGCGAATCTTCCTCGGTGTTATTATCACCTTCGATATATTCCTCGTCAAACTGTTCATCTTCGTAGTATTCATCTTCGTAATATTCGTCATCAGAATATTCACCATGAGGGTTTTCCGTCTCATATCCAGCCTCATCAAACATCTCTACAAACTGAGAAGCACTGAAAAAACCTTCATCTTCCGCTTGAGTCTCACTCTTTATATCTATCTTCCAGCCGGTAAGTTTTGCTGCTAAGCGCGCATTTTGCCCTTCTTTACCTATTGCCAGTGAGAGCTGATGGTTTGGAACTATTGCTGTAGAGCTTTGATTTTGCATTTCAGGAATAACAGCAATAACTTTACTTGGGCTAAGGGCAGCGGCTATATATTCAGTAGGTTCTTCGCTCCAATTTACTATGTCAATTTTTTCGCCGCCAAGTTCGTTAACAACCATATTTACCCTATAACCATTTTGCCCCACACAGGCACCAACCGCGTCAATATCAGGGTTTTTGGAGTAGACAGCTATTTTACTTCTCGAGCCGGCTTCTCTGGCAATAGACTTTATTTCTACAACTCCTTCAAAAATTTCAGGCACTTCCTGTTCAAACAGACGTTTGACCAAATCAGGATGGGTTCTGGATACAGAAACCATAGGTCCTTTTGAAGTTTGCTTTACCTCTACCACATATACTTTAAGCCTGTCTCCGAAAAGATATTCTTCTCCTGCTATCTGCTCAGCCGGAGCTAAAACAGCATCCACCTTACCTGTAGTAACAATTATGTTCTTTCCTTCCCTGCGCTGTATTATTCCGTTTAAAATTTCCTTTTCTTTGGTAATAAACTCGCTGTAGAGAATCTCTCTTTCAGCTTCTCTGAATTTCTGCACAACAACCTGTTTGGCTGTTTGAGCCGCAATGCGGCCAAAATCCTTCAACATGGCAACTTCATCAACAACATCACCTATTTCATAACGTGCATCTATCAACCTGGCATCCTCAAGCGTGATTTCTGTTACATTATCCGCAACTTCTTCTACAGCTGTTCTCTGCTTAAAGCATTTAACAGCACCTGTTTCACGGTCTAATGTCACTTTAATATTTGTACGTGAGCCAAAATGTTTTTTGCAGGCTGTGACCAAGGAAGCCTCTATAGCCTCGTATATTACTTCTGCATCTATACCCTTTTCCTTAACTATTTGATTAAGTGCATCTATTAATTCAAAATTGCCGTCCATTTTTCGTTAATCCCCTCCTCATTTAAGTTCTGCGTATTTTAACTTAGAAAAGCAGCCCCATTCCCCATAATTCTCATTTCCAAGGCCCAAATCCGTTAAGTGTTTTCTGTCATTAAGTCGAACCAATGTCTTATCTGTCCAATATACCTCAGACACAGCTGTATTATCAGCCCAGTTAATATAATCCACATAATGGCTTGGCTTTTCCAGTAATAAGTTTATTAGAACTCTTTTTGTAATGCCATGAGAAACTATCAGTATGTTTTCTTCTAAAACTCTTGGCTCCAGTTTGCTTTTTATAAAATCATCACATCTGGAAACTATGTCTTCAAAACTCTCTCCCCCGGGCGCACGAACCTTTGACAGCCCACCCTCTATATCTATATCGGAATAAAGCTCATTACGCTCTTGCCAAGTCAGGCCTTCTAGTTTGCCAAGAACCATTTCGCGAAGATGGTCACATATCTCAACTTCAGCCCTGTCACTACAGATTATTTCCGCCGTTTGTTTTGCACGCAGCAATGGGCTTGAAAAAACGCGGTCAAAGGTAATTTCTTGCAGATATTTTTATGCAGCCTCGGCCTGCTTAACACCTTTTTCTGTAAGAGGCAGGTCTGAGGTAGACATAACCCTGCCCTGAACATTAGAGTAACTTTCACCGTGACGCACAATAAATATTCGCACTAAAACCCTCCTAAAAGATAACCGCAAGCCTGCATATTGCCACGTCAGCCAGCTCAAATTCTTGTCTTTGGCTGTTTTCTTCTATTACAATTTTCTCATCAATAAGGCCTATAAGCTTACCCTGAAACTCTTTCTCACCACTTACTGCTTTGTACAGTTTCACATCTACTATACAGCCTGTAAATTTTTCATAGTCTGCTTTAGTTTTAAGAGGCCTGTCTATGCCGGGCGAACTAACTTCAAGAATATATGCCTGCTCAATTATGTCCTCACCATCAAGGTGCGACTCAAGAGCACGGCTTATAAGCTCACAGTCATCTATTGTTATACCACCTTCTTTATCTGCAAAAACCCGCAAAAACCAATTGCCGCCTTCTTTTACAAACAGTAAATCCGTAAGCTCGTAAGGCTTATCGCTAAAATACTCGTCTAAATAGCCTTTGACTCTCTCCGCAATATTCTTCGCCGCCATACAAACCCTCCAATGTATAATTTAACAAACTGCAAATAACAAGAGTGGGCGAAAACCCACTCCAAATCCAACGTACATCAATTAACTTGCTACATTGTAACAGTTATTTTATTAAATTGCAAGTTTTTATTTTATTTATAAGGAGATTTAATTTATAATATATAGTGATTCAACATTAATAGGTTTTCTTAAATTGATTGGCTGTAGTTATATTTTATTATTTGATATGGAGGTACATAATGAACAAAACAAAGATAGGCTATTCTAAGGGCATTATCACTGCGAAAACCGGACTTGGGCTGGCCGGATACGGCTCTATGACACGAAAGGCGACAGGTGTTCACGATGATTTGTACACAAGAGTTCTGCTTATTGAAAGTGAGGGCGAGACATTTCTTATAGTGCAAAACGATTTACTTTCAATTGACAGCGCTTTTGCAAACAGGGTGGCAAACATTGCTGCGGATTGCGGAATAAATAACAGCAACAATGTTTTTACAGGCACCACTCACACCCATTCCGGCCCAAAAGGAACTGTACAAGACGACGAAAAAATGGATGAGGTTAAAATTGCAATACGCGGTAGGTATGACAGCGAATTATGCGAAAATATATTCGAAGTTATTAAAAACAGTATAAATGAAGCTATGGCAAATAAAAGCCCTGCCCTCTTGTCATACGGCTTTTCAGAAGTTGCTGATGTTGGAACAAACCGCAATAATGCAGAAGTTCCTTGTGATAAAACTTTGCTTGCTATGGAGTTTGTGCGTGATGATGGAAAGAAGCTGCTGCTCTATAACTTTTCCTGCCATCCAACCACACTTAATATGGAAAACACTCTTTATACTGCCGACTGGCCTTATGGGGTTACTAAGCGAACTGAGGGTTTAGGTTACGAAATGGTAATGTTTCTAAACGGCAGCGCCGGAGATATAAGTACACGTTTTACAAGAAACTCGCCTACTTTTGAAGAGGCCGACAGACTCGGCGGCATTCTTTATGACGGCATTACTAATGCAATTGAAAGCCCTGCTTGCGAAGAATTGCACTTGGTTAAATCTGCTGTTTCTTCCTGCAAATTAAAGCTTCGCGCCTTCGGCAGTGTAGAAGAAGCCAAAGAAAAACTTGCCGCTAACCAAAATGCGCTAAACGAAGCTAAGGCCAGGGGCGAAACAGCTTTAAGGGTATATGAATCAAGGGTTGAAGGCGCAAAAGTTAATCTGGGCCGTGCGGAGGCTTCTGCAGCCGGCCAAAATGCCGAAGAAATTGAACTCACCTTAAAGGTTCTCAAGCTTAATGATTTTGTGTTTATTTTTGTGCCCGGTGAATTGTTTTCTGCACTCACTTTGCCTCTTAGGAGTGAACTGGGCAAAAAACTGGTCTTTTGCACTTATTTTAATGATTGCACAGGTTATATAGCAGATTCCGACTCTCACGATAAAGGCACTTATGAGGCTCTGAGCAGTCCATTTAAAAAAGGTGAGGGTGAGAAACTTATGGATAAAGTTCGCGAAATTGTGCTTACAGTGAATTAACTTAAAAATCATCAAACTTGTTGAAATATTTTTAAGTTTATGAACACCCCACTCATTGAGATTCCGTAGGAATTGAGATGATGGGGCAGATTAGCTTTAAAATGATATAAATGAGCATTTTGCTTTTGAAAAAGTGTAGATGTTGTAAGACAGAGATGAGGTGTTATATTGATTCATGAATTAAAGGAAAAAGCTCTTGAGCAAAATATCCGGTTTACCGCAGTACCACTTAATGCTCTAAGTGAAGTAAAAGCAGATATCGAAAAACTGGCAGCTGAAAATGAGTTAAATGCCCACCAAAAAGCGATTATAAGCAAGCGTTATATATTTGATATAGCGGAGCTTGACTTCACTCCTAGGTCCATTGTAGTCGCAATTTGGAGGCAGAATTTTGCAAAAGCCGTATTTAAGTACAAAGGAGCAGAAACCTCATGTTTTGTAGAAGATTACAGCACCCATCACAAGGGTCAAAGCGGCAATATATTCTTGAACCGTATATTTATGGATGCCGGTATTTCATTAAAATATATTGGTATGGTACCGCAGAAGCTTTTGGCTGTTCGCAGCGGCCTTAGTGAGTACGGGAGAAATAATATTACTTATTCTTCCGACTGGGGCTCTTATGCGCGAATTGGTACATACCTCTCCAATATAGAGCCGGATGAATATACGTGGCGTAATACTGTGAATATGGCTCGGTGCAAATCCTGCGGTCTTTGTATCAAAAACTGCCCCACCAAGGCCATTTTGCCTGAGCGGTTTTTGATTGACAGTGAACTGTGCTTATCACGTCTCAACAGCACTGATGGTGAAGATATGCCAGGCTGGATACCTGAATCTGCTCACAATAGCGTTTATGGCTGCCATCGTTGCCAGGATATTTGCCCTGCCAACAAAAACCGCTTAAAAGATATAGAAAAAATAATTTTTGAAGAAGAAGAAACTGAGGCTATACTAAATGCAAAAACTTTTACCGACTTTCCCAAAGGCACGCGCGTTAAGCTCTGGTATTACAACACAGGCAGAGGGTTTTCATGCATACCAAGAAATTTGAAACTTATGTTAAATAACACAGGTTCCATTAATTGACTATAGCAAAAAGTTTTGATATACTATGTGTACATTAGGAATCGTTGTGATTCCGGTTATTTTAGAGAAGACAGACGTATGAACTTAAATAAAAAAATGTATAGGAGGTTCAAAATGGCTGTTATTGATGAAATTATTAAGGCTTCAAACGGAAAACTGAGCTTCGGCGATTATGAATCGGATGAGAAAAGAAAAATCACTGACTTTGAGCTGGACGGCAATTTGTACAGCGTAAAAACCCATAAGCTGCTTACACGGCTGGAAAAAAACAGCAGCCTTTTGCTGGAAACCGTTCCCGGCTCTACAGTGCATAAGCTTGAGGTTAATGATGATGCCACTGAGTTTTCAATTGAGGGGTATGAAGATTCGCAGATAACCATGGAACTTGAGGGAGGGGCAGATTATAAAATATATGTTAATTCCTTACAGGTCGGACTTACTACCAGCAGCAAATCGGGCAAAATAAGTTTTTCCTTAGAGCTTAGCAAAGAGCCGAAAAAGGTTAGAATAGTTAAGTTTGAGGCTTAATAAATATATAAACGAACTTCTTTTCCCGCGCTTAATATGCAGCTTTTCTTTGCATATATACAAATCCTAGATTAAAAACCATAGCCCGCTGCCTATTAAAACTTCGTTTTAGTAGGTAGCCGCTTTTCGCGGCGCCCTGAAAATCCGATCCTTACAAGAATTTTATGTTATAGTGAATTAATTTTAAAATGGCCTAAATGAGCTTGCTCATCTTAGACATTTTGAAGTTAATGAGCGCCCCGAAAATGAGCATTTTTGCTTTAGCAAAAGTGCGAATGGGGGCGTGATTTCAGTCCATTTTGGAGCTGTTGACAAACCCCATTTTTAAAAGCGTCGCAGACTTTAATCCGCAAGGGCGGCTTTGCCGCACAAGCGGATTCTTCCTAAGCGTACTCAAAAAAGTGGCTTTGCCGCTTTTTTGAAGGGCTGTTGACTTTGTCAACAGCCACATTTTGGATTGAAATCACTATAAATCTCGTAAATTATTTGTGCCAACGGGTGAAGGATTTTTAGGGTGGTTTAAGTTGCGAAAAAGTATGGTATTTTAATCAGGGTTCGTGTAAGCGCGGGATAATTGTGTAAGTGAGGAGGCTATTTTATGAACTTTAATATATCATCAGAGTTTGCTCCCACCGGCGACCAGCCTGCCGCAATAGAAAAATTATATGAAGGATTTAAAGGCGGTAATAAATTTGAAACCTTGCTGGGTGTAACCGGCTCGGGCAAAACCTTTACAATGGCTAATTTAATACAAAAACTCAATGTGCCTACCCTTGTAATTGCACACAACAAGACTCTTGCGGGGCAATTGTACAACGAGTTTAAATCTTTTTTTCCCGATAATGCAGTCGAATATTTTGTGAGCTACTATGACTACTATCAACCGGAAGCCTATGTGCCCTCTTCCGACACTTATATAGAGAAAGACTCTTCTGTCAACGATGAAATCGACAAACTGCGGCACTCTGCAACAGCCTCTCTTTTTGAACGCAGTGACGTGGTTATAATCGCCTCTGTTTCATGTATATACGGCCTTGGTGACCCTATTGACTACAATGAAATGGTGGTATCTCTGCGCCCCGGCCAAATTAAGGAGAGGGACGACGTGCTCCGCAAATTAGTCGAAATCCAGTACAACCGAAATGATGCAAACTTTATCCGAGGTACATTTAGAGTCAGAGGCGATGTGGTGGAGATTTTTCCTTCAAACTCATCTGAAAATGCTTACAGAGTAGAGTTTTTCGGAGATGAAATCGAACGTATATCCGAAATAAACGCTCTTACCGGCGAAATCGTTGGCATACGCACTCATATGGCTATTTTTCCTGCTTCTCACTATGTCACCAACCGTGAGAAATTAGAAAGAGCAATAAACAGTATTAAGTCTGAGCTTGACGAACGCATTAAAGAGCTCAAAGCAGAAGACAAGGTTTTAGAGGCTCAGCGGCTTATGCAAAGAACTAATTATGATGTGGAGCTTTTAACGGAAATCGGCTTTTGCTCAGGCATAGAGAATTATTCAAGGCATTTAGCCGGGAGAGAGCCGGGCAGCACCCCTCATACTCTTATAGATTATTTTCCTGATGACTTTTTGATTATTGTTGATGAGTCACACATGACAATTCCTCAAGTTAGGGGGATGTTTAACGGAGATAAATCCAGAAAGACAACTCTGGTGGACTTTGGTTTCAGGCTGCCATCAGCCCTTGATAACAGGCCTTTAAAGTTTGAAGAATTTGAGAGTAAAGTAAATAAAATGCTCTTTGTGTCTGCAACTCCGGCGGTTTATGAAAAAGAGCACGCAACACTTGTAGCCGAACAGATTATACGCCCTACAGGCCTTATTGACCCGGAAGTTACAGTCCTGCCTGTTAAAGGGCAGATTGACAGCCTGCTCTCAGAAATACACAAAGTCTTGGCAAATGGCGATAAAGTCCTTGTTACTACACTTACAAAAAAGATGGCAGAAGATTTGACAGCTTATATACGAGAAAGCGGTATTGCTGTCCGTTATCTCCATTCCGATATTGACACCTTGGAGAGGCTTGAAATTATAAGGGATTTGAGAATGAATGTTTTTGACGTTCTAATAGGCATCAATCTTCTTCGCGAGGGGTTGGACATACCGGAGGTTGCTTTGGTGGCTATATTAGACGCTGATAAAGAAGGTTTTCTGAGAGGCGAAACTTCACTGATACAAACCATAGGCCGGGCCGCAAGGAACGTGCGCGGCCGGGTTATAATGTATGCTGATAAAATGACCGATTCCATGCAAAGGGCCATATCGGAGACTAACAGAAGGAGAGCCATTCAGCAGGAGTATAACGTTCTTAACGTCATAACCCCGCAAAGTATTACAAAGAAAATACATGACATAATTTACGCAACCGAAAGCCCTGAGGAAAGAGCTTCTGCCAAACTTGACAAAGACCCCGAATCTATGAGCGCGGATGAAATTAAGGAAATGATTAAAAAGCTGGACAAGCAGATGAAACAGGCAGCTATGGACTTGCAGTTTGAGCGCGCTGCCCAACTAAGAGATGAGGTTTTGGAACTTAAGAAATTTTTGCAGTAAACAAGTTAATAGATGACATACAGTTGTCATATTTATCATGATATGATGTGGAAAAACAGATGTGGAGACGATTTTTATGACTAAGTTATTGTACAAAGACACATTTGCTGTTATTGGTAAAATGGGGCAAGGCAGTGCCGAAAACCCAAAGGAATGGATAATGCCGCTATGGGATACCGCAAACGCTAATTTTCATGAAGTCGAACCCCTTATATGCAAGAATAAAGATGGTGTGCCGTTAATTTGGGGTGCAATGAATGATATTAACGAGAACAACAAGCGTTGGGGCGAAACCGGCAAATACATGGCAAGCGGCGAAGCCCATTTAGATTCTATCGCGCCGGAAGGCTGGACAAAGTGGATTATACCTGCCCAAACATACTTAGTGGTTTCTTGCACAATGGACAAGTATGGTGAAATCTTTAAAGAAATGACAGATAAATTAGGCACAGGTATTGTAGGCACAGTTCATGAATTTTATCCGGAGCCCGGAAATCCTAATGTGCTTGATATTTACTTCCCTGTTGCAGAAGGTAATAAAAAAATGTCTTAGCAAAAGCTCGTGTTGTCAATGGCTTGTGATATTTATACATTAGAGACAAATACTATATTGTCTATATTGCATTTGATATAGTAGTATAAAAGGAGTGAGTGGTATGGTAGGCATGTTAAGAGCAATGCAAAAAAGTAAAAGCGGAGTTCCGGAAAATGTATTGCCTATATTTGAGGATATAGTACAAGAATATGTGGAAGAACTAGGGCCTAATCTTATTGGTATCAAATACTTTAAGCCTGAGTGGGATGACAGGTTTTCTCAAGCCATGGACAAACACCTTACCAAGGAACAGCGTTTTAAATTATACGAAACGCAGGGCGCCTGCAATGGTGCAGGAGCCGACAAAGAGCGCAAAGCCTTTGCTCTTGAGTACGCTCACTTAGCCCTTGATGAAAGGATGGCGCTGTTTGCAGAAACTTTTGGCAGATGGAAGCCGGTGTTAAATGATGACAACACGCTAACACTCAATTTCAGATGTACACATGGATACTATAAACGTGCCAGAGAAGGAAAATATACCACACCGCCGCCGAAGGTTGAATCGTACTTTGAAAGATGTGCAGGCGGTCGGCTATATGAACTGCAAAAGGCACTTGGGATAAAACTTAGGATTAAATCAGTCGATATATCCTCACTTAACGAAAATCTAAGAAACCCCGTTGAGTTTACTTTTGAAATAGTGGATTGAAACCCACAAAGCACCTCTTAATTATCGAAGTGCCTTGTTTAGGTTAGCTCTATACTTATTTGAAACTTGGGGTAGTTATGCATTATGAGCAATTATCAGGTTTATATGATATATTTTCCGCACACAGTATTTAAGTAAGACCCTGTTTAATATCTCGCTTGCGTCGGATTTTTGAGCATTTTTTCAGCAGGCAAGAAAGCTTTTTCGACACAAAGCTAAATCTTTTGCTAGAAAAAGCTGCTGAAGGCTGGTGGAAAATAGGCCAAAAAGATGGCGCAATGTAGATATTAAACAGGCTCTAAGGAGGACGGCCAATGCCAAGACCAACAACAAAGGCAGATTTAATAGAAGCTGCAAATGAACAGTTTGATAAGCTTTGGGAACTGATAGATTCCATGACAGAAGAAGAACGTAGTGCAACCTTTAATTTCAGTGAAGATTTTCTGCAAAAGCAAAAGGAAGCTCACTGGACGCGCGATAAAAACCTGCGCGATATACTGGTTCATCTTTACGAATGGCACCAACTATTGCTTAATTGGGTGAGTTCCAACCAAAACGGTGAATTTAAGCCATTTATACCGGAGCCATATAATTTCAAAATATATGGACAGATGAATATTGCACTTTGGGAAAAACACCAAACAACACCTTATGAGCAATCAGTAACAATGTTGAAAGAAAGCCATGACAAAGTGATGGCTTTAATCCGGCAGTTTACCAATGATGAACTTTTTTCAAAAAATCATTTTTCTTGGACCGGTACAACTACGTTAGGTAGCTATTGCGTTTCGGCAACCACTAGCCATTTTGACTGGGCAATAAAAAAGATTAAGAAACACATCAAATCATATCGTGAACAGACTACGTAACAGGCAAAAACAGCACAGGTTAGCCGGCATGCCATCCTATGCTGTTTTTGCTGTTTACAGTATTGTGACTTGCTGCCTGGCTTTATGCTCCAATTCTGCTGAAAATAGCAATGAGAATATAAATTCTTATCTAAGTGAAACAAGTATTAAAATTCTTATTGTTCTTAAAAGAAATTATTTTTTAACGGAGATGAAAATATGGAGCGCGTAAGCAAAATAAACTACTACCTTGATATTGCACAAACCGTTGCTTCGCGCAGCACTTGCCTTCGCCGTATGTACGGCGCTATTATAGTGAAAAATGATGTTATTGTATCAACAGGTTATTGCGGTGCGCCCCGGGGCCGGCAAAACTGCCCTGATATGGGTTATTGCCTACGTGAAAAAATGAACATTCCCCGCGGCGAACGATACGAGATGTGCCGCTCAGTACACTCTGAGGCAAACGCAATAATAGCTGCCCCCAGAGAACTTATGCTTAACGCAACCATGTATCAGGCATGTATAGACGTTTCTACAAGCACTCTTGCCGTGGATATTGATTCATGCCAGATGTGCAAGAAATTAATAATAAATTCGGGAATTGAAACTGTGATATACCGTAATACGCCTGCTGAGTACCGTATAGCAGCAGTTGCAGACTGGGTTTTTGATGATGATAGTTTAGGTAAAATCGGATACTGATATTTTAGAGGAATGAGGCTGCAAAAGATGGAAAACTTACTGTATGTCATGATGATAGAAAAAAGTAAGTCCTATAACAAGCTCAACAGGGAAACTATTGCAAAACATGTAGAGCATTTAAAAACCTTAGATGAAACAGGCAAATTATTTCTTTGCGGGCCATTTAAGGGTTATCCCGGTATGGCAGGCATGGTTATTCTTAAAACAGACAGCCATGAAGAGGCCGAGGAGATTTGTAAGGCTGAGCCCCTTGTAGTTTTAGGTTATGCTACATATAAGCTTAGCACTTTGCAAGTAGCTAACAGTGAGAACGGATACTTACTATAATCGTTAGCTACTTAGGAGGATAAAATGATACTTGAAACAGAAAGATTGTATCTTAGAGAACTGACACAGGCAGATTATCCGGCCTTATGTAAAATTTTGCAGGATGAAGCGGTTATGTATGCTTATGAACATGCCTTTTCCGACGATGAAGTGCAGAACTGGCTTAACAGGCAGCTTGAAAGATATGCCCAATATGGCTTTGGGTTGTGGGCAGTGGTTTTAAAAGCTAGCGACGAAATGATAGGCCAGTGCGGTTTAAGTATGCAAGATTATAAAGACGGGCAAATTCTTGAAGTGGGTTATTTATTTCAGAAAGACCATTGGCATAAAGGATATGCCACCGAAGCTGCTATTGCCTGTAAAGAGTACGCTTTCAACAAGTTAGATGCCCCTGAAGTATTTTCTATAATTAGAGATACAAATATTGCTTCCCAAAATGTTGCAAAGAGAAATGGTATGAAAGTTGAAGATGAATTCATAAAGCATTATTATAATATTGACATGCCCCATTTACTTTTTTCTGTAAGCCGTTCGTAAAGCAGAGGTTTCGCCTTTGGGATAAGCACACCGCAACGGTACATAAACATATTGAATCGTTGCCACACTAATATTATTAGGAGGAATTAAAATGAACAAGTATGAAGAAGGAATGGCAATACTTGAAGAAAAATTTGGCAACAATAAGGATAACATAATCGGCCTTGCAACTATCGCGCTTGAGGCCGGTGCCGGCGGCAAACCTCGTCCCGTTGTACGCGATGTGGATGCCTATTATGAAGACGGTGTTTTTTATAGTGTAACATGGGCAAAATCAACAAAAATGCAACAAATTGCACAAAATAATGAAGTTGGTATTGCAGTTTGCTTTGAATGGTTTACTGCCAGCGGTATAGGTGAAAATTTGGGTTGGGTGCTGGACCCAAAAAACGCCGAACTCCGGACTAAACTGCGCTCGGCTTTTGCCAAATGGTATGACATGGCTAATAATGAAAAGGATGAAAATTGCTGTATCCTGGCAATTCGTCTCACAAAAGGGATAATTAATATTAACCACTTCGAGAAACTGTACCATATGGATTTTATAAACAAGGCAGCAACTATAGAGGGACGGGCTGTTTAAAAATTATAAAAATATACTGATACCAATCCTGATTAAAAACCTGTACTTTTTCACGCCTAAAATCACCCAAAAGCGCTTCACCTTGCGCTTTTGGGGCGGCGCTCAAACTGCAGGTTTTAATCTAGGATTGGTATGAAATTATTTTTGAACAGTAGTAGAGAACTTTTCTTACGGAAGAGTTGTTTCAAAGCAAGGACTTTTTGGCAAAGCCAAAAATCCTTGCTTGCTTGCAATAAGGAGTAAAGGCTTCCGGCTGTAATAAGGCAACTTAGGGAAGCCTTCGTTGCTTGACATTCTAACAGTCATGCAGATGAGAACAATACTGACACTTGCCTATTGCATCTTCGGCTTACTAATGGTATACTTATTGACCATGAAAAGAAATATGTTGAATTACGGTATATTATAGATTTTGTTAGTTGTATGGCATAGCAAAAATATAAGCGAGGGACGGCATGAACATTAAAAAACTTGAACCTATTGACATTGGTAATTGCGCTAATGATTTTTTAGAATCTTTTAACTCACCGCCTTGGTGTGGTAACTGGAGCCAAACCAGTGCCAACGAATATGTAGCAGATATATACAGTCATCCAAAATTTATTGGGTTTGTGCTGTATGAGCGAGAGAAAAACATTGCCTATGCGTTGTGTTATAATAAATGTTTATGGGGTCAAACTGAGGGATATGAAACTTGCTTAGAGTTATTTTTTGTAAAGGCTGTATACCAAAATAAAGGTTATGGTAAGTTTTTGCTTAAACATATGGAAAATTATGCCCTTGCCCATAACTCAAAGAGCATTAAGTTTATCACCAGAACCGATACGGATGCTTATCATTTTTACGGTAAAAATGATTATGAGCTTAGCTCTAAAGTGGTGTACATGGGAAAACAGTTGAGCTCTTAAATGAGTTTTCCATATAGCCAAGGTGTTTCGCCCCACCGCTTTCGTTCTTGATATAAATTTTAAAAGAAGCTGAAAGGGAGTTTTTCATGTCCAGCCCATATAAAAATTGTCCGGTATATGAGACTCGAAATTTTATTCTCAGGCTTATATCAGAAAGCGATGCGGAAGATTTGCTCGTCTGCTACTCTGACCCAAAGGCGCAAGAGTTATTTAATATTGATAATTTTTCACATGATTGCACATTTAGTACGGTTAATGAACTGTCTAATTGCATTGAATTTTGGCTTGAGGAATATTCAAAAGAAGCATATGTTAGGTTTTGCATTGTAGATAAATCCTTATGCAAGGCTATTGGCACAATAGAAATGTTTAATATGAATGATAAGCAAGAGCCAGATATAGGAATTTTGCGTGTTGATATAGCATCAAATTATGAGAATAACTTTTTTTTAAGAGAACTGCTTGCAGTATGTATTGAGCATTTTTATTCTTTATTTAATGTTTGCAATATAATAACAAAAGCGATACCACAAGCAAGTGAGAGGATAAAAGCTTTACAGGAAGCCGGTTTCCATTTAGCTGAAATTGATAACAGAGAAAATTACTATATACGTTAACTCGGAGGTTACATTAATGGAAAAAATTTCCATAAAAGGTGCAAGAGAAAACAATCTAAAAAACATAAGCTTGGAGATACCACGCAATAAATTTGTAGTATTTACAGGTGTTTCGGGGTCAGGGAAAACTTCTCTGGCCTTTGACACGATATTTGCAGAAGGGCAGAGGCGCTATATTGAATCACTCAGCTCATATGCCCGTCAATTTCTCGGGCAGATGGAAAAGCCTGATGTGGATTTTATTGAGGGTCTTTCTCCTGCAATTTCTATTGACCAAAAGACAACTAACCATAACCCCCGCTCTACTGTTGGCACAGTAACAGAGATTTATGATTATTTGAGGTTGCTTTTTGCTCGGATTGGTATACCCCATTGTCCAAAATGTGGTAAAGAGGTACGCCGCCAGAGCATTGACGAAATAGTTGACCAGCTTTTGGCACTGCCTGAGAGCACGCGGCTTGTGCTTATGGCACCTGTGGTTCGCGAGCGCAAAGGTGAGCACATTAAACTTTTGCTGGATGCGGCTAAAAGCGGTTATGTAAGGGCGCGTATAGATGGTGAATTCCATGAATTGTCTGAAGAGATAAAGCTGGACAAGCAGAAAAAACACACTATTGAGATAGTTATAGACAGAATAATTATCAAAGAGGGCATAAACAAGCGCCTTACTGAGTCTATTGAGGCTGTTATGGCACTTTCAGGCGGCATACTTACAGCCGCTACTGACGAAGATGAACTTACTTTCAGCCAAAATTTTTCCTGCCCTGACTGCGGCATTAGCTTAGACGAGATTGAACCCAGGTTATTTTCCTTTAACAACCCTCAAGGCGCCTGCCCTGATTGTGCCGGCCTTGGTGTTCAGATGATAGTTGACCCTGACTTGATAGTGCCTAATCCTAAACTTTCCATAAACCAGGGAGCTATTAATGTTCTTGGGTGGAATGCGGCTAAAAATGAAAACTCAGGAATAAGTGGCGTGTTTAAAGCACTGTCGAAAAAGTTCGATTTTTCTCTTGATAAACCTTTTGACTCCCTTTCTGACAAAGTTAAAGAAGTTATTTTTCACGGCGATTTCACCGGGAGGATTCAGGTAGAATATGAAACAGCCAGCGGTGTCCGTTCTTACCCTTACAATTTTGAGGGGGTAATTGAGTCAATCAACAGAAGGTATAAAGAGACAAGCTCTGATTATGCAAAGCAGGAGTACGAAGGGTATATGACAAATGTAACCTGCCCCACCTGCAATGGAAAGCGCCTAAAACCGGTTGTTCTTGCCGTTACTATAGAGAAAAAAAATATATCCGATATTACAGAGATGACAGTTTCTAAGGTGAGAGATTTTTTTAATAATTTTAAGCCAACAGGAGCTTCTTTAAAAATAGCCGAGCCTATACTAAGAGAAATTGCTGCCAGAACAGGCTTTTTGATAGATGTGGGCCTTGATTACCTAACTCTGTCAAGGGCCGCCGCTACCCTTTCAGGGGGCGAATCACAGCGTATCAGACTGGCTACTCAAATCGGTTCCGGCCTTGTTGGAGTTGTGTATATTTTAGACGAACCCTCTATCGGCCTTCACCAGAGGGATAATGCTAAGCTTCTAAAAACTTTAACAAATCTTAGAGACATAGGAAATACCCTTATAGTTGTAGAGCATGACACAGACACTATGATGGCCTGTGACTATATTGTTGACATCGGCCCCTTTGCCGGAAGCAGCGGCGGTGACGTAGTTTATTCAGGTGATGTTAAGGGGCTGCTAAGTTGCGGCTCTGTAACAGGTGAGTATTTAAACGGCTCTAAATTCATACCTATCCCGGAGGTAAGGCGAAAGGCTGAAAAGGGTAATTTCCTCAAAGTTAAAGGAGCCGCTGAGAACAATCTTAAAAATATTTCCGTGGACATACCTCTTGGAGTGTTTACCTGTGTCACAGGGGTGTCAGGGTCGGGCAAGTCCTCTCTTATAAATCAAATTGTTTATAAGCGCCTTGTACGGGATTTAAACAGAGCCAAAACCAAACCCGGCAAGCATACCGACATGTTGGGAATAGAAAAGCTGGACAAAATAATTAATATCGATCAGTCACCAATAGGCCGAACCCCAAGAAGCAACCCGGCAACCTACACAGGGCTTTTTGATCTTGTCCGCGATGTTTTTACACAAACAACAGAGTCTAAAATGAGAGGTTATGCTAAAGGCCGCTTTAGTTTTAATGTAAAAGGCGGCCGCTGTGAGGCCTGCTCCGGCGACGGTATTATTAAAATAGAGATGCACTTTCTGCCTGATATTTATGTGCCCTGTGAGGTCTGCGGGGGCAAGCGCTATAACAGGGAGACTTTAGAAGTAAAATACAAGGGCAAATCTATATCAGATGTGCTTAATATGACTGTAGAAGAAGCTTATATGTTCTTTGAAAACCTTCCAAGGCTTAAGGAAAAATTACAGGTACTAAATGATGTAGGTTTGTCGTATATTAAATTGGGTCAGTCCAGTACTACTCTTTCAGGGGGCGAAGCTCAACGGGTTAAACTTGCTACGGAGCTATCCAAACGCAATACCGGTAAAACTATGTACGTGCTGGACGAGCCTACCACAGGCCTGCATTCTTACGATGTGCATAAGCTTGTTGAAATACTGCAAAGGCTTACAGAGGGCGGTAATTCTGTCGTTGTGATTGAGCATAACTTAGATGTTATAAAGACCTCTGATTATGTAATAGACTTAGGACCCGAAGGCGGCGACAAGGGCGGTGAGATAGTTGCCTGCGGCACTCCCGAAAAGGTTGCTAAAAGCGCCAAATCATATACAGGATACTATCTTAACGAGATATTAAATGCCGGTGAGAAGAAACTTAGGAAATTGGGTTAGGACTCTGTGTGCAATAATGGATTGATCCGATTCAAATTGACAGTTTTTGCCATTTTAGGCACAGCGCTAAAGGCATAATAGAAAAATTACAACAAGGCACCTCAACGCCAAATGGCAAAATAATAGGCTTGGAGAGGAGTGATAGTTAGTTTAATACAGGTTCTAAGTTTAAAACAATCAAAGCAGCAATTTAATTCATTGCGAATTTTAATAAAATGTGGTAGACTATATGCATAAGATAAATTACAACCTGATTTATGTGAGGTGATGATTATGGCAATGATTACCATATTTTGGATAATTATAATGGTTGTATTCTTAGTAATTGAGCTTAACACAGTGAGCCTGACAACAGTATGGTTCGCTCTTGGTGCCTGTGTCGCTGCTATATTAAGCCTTCGGTTTCCCGAAAGCTATATGGCTCAGACCGCCACCTTTGTTATTGTAAGTGGTACAGCAGTTATGCTGACCAGGTCTTTTGCCCAAAAGGTTGCGGGCAAATCCATTCGCACAAATGCTGACAGAGTTGTAGGCGAGGAAGCCATTGTGGTTGAGAAAATAGACAGTGGTGCTATTGGCCAAGTAAAAATTTTTGGTCAGGTATGGAGTGCAAAAGCTAAGGACAAAGCTATAACCTACGATGTTGGGGATATTGTTGTTATAGAAGAAATTGAGGGTGTAAAACTAATAGTAAAAAGCAGTATATAAGCGTATAGGATATGCAAAATTTATTAGATTTGTCCACAAACCTGCTTTCGTTGTATAATGAGGTTAGCGGACAGGTCTTATTAACCAGGAGGGGTTGAAACATGGAACTTGCACTATTATTAATAGTATTAATTATTGTTGTTCTTGTTGTAGTTAACATACGTGTAGTCCCCCAAGCTCGGGCTTCTGTTATTGAAAGGCTTGGCAAGTATCATATGACTTGGGAAACGGGGCTTCACGTGAAAATCCCTGTTATCGACAGGATTGCAAGGCAGGTTTCTTTGAAAGAGCAGGTAGGTGATTTTATTCCTCAGCCTGTTATTACAAAGGACAATGTAACTATGCAAATTGACACAGTAGTTTACTTTCAAGTAACTGACCCGAAATTGTATGCTTATGGTATAGAAAACCCGCTTCTGGCTCTTGAGAAGCTGACAGCAACTACACTTAGAAATATTATAGGTGATTTGGAGTTGGATGAGACTCTTACATCACGCGAGCTTGTTAACTCCAAAATGCGTGTGATTTTAGACGACGCCACTGACCCTTGGGGCATTAAAGTCAGTCGCGTTGAGCTTAAAAATATCGTCCCTCCCAGAGAAATTCAGGACGCTATGGAAAAGCAAATGAAGGCTGAGCGTGAGCGCCGCGAGTCCATACTTAGAGCTGAGGGGGAGAAAAAATCAGCCGTTTTGGTTGCGGAAGGCCAGAAAGAATCAAGAATTTTAGCTGCTGAAGCCGATAAACAATCCACAATACTTAGGGCTGAGGCTGCTAAAGAAGCTATGATTCGCGAGGCTGAGGGCGAAGCAATTGCTATTTTAAAAGTTCAGGAGGCCAATGCTCAGGGTATCCGCCTCCTTAATGAGGCAAAACCGTCTGATGGCGTTTTGACTATAAGGTCACTGGAGGCCTTTGCCAAGGCGGCTGACGGCCAGGCAACTAAAATTATTATTCCCTCGGAAATTCAAGGTATTGCAGGGCTTGTCTCTGCTATAAAAGAATCAGCTAAATAATAATAGGTTTTTAAACCTTTGCGCTAATTCTATAGTCAGAGCTTCAAGATAAATTCAGGGTGTCCAAAGGTATTTATTTATGGGCACCCTATTTATTTTTATTTTACACTGAAAGCATAATATAGTGGAATCCCTACAAAATCGCTACACAATATAGCTAACGGCATTGAAATACGTGAGAAGGCAAGCGCGGCAAAAAAACAGTTGGGGTAGGTGTTTTTTTGCAAAACCTGTGGTTTTAGCGCACAGCCTGCTCACCACATTGAAAGCCGTTAGCTATAACACAGTATTTTTTTTGAAAGGCGAAAAGATGACGAGTGTTTACCCAAAGGTAAAAAATATGGTGGAGCTATTAAAAGTATTGTGAAAAAAAGACAGCTCTTTCATTCAGTTCAACTGTTTCAATTTCAAGCAGTAAAAAACAAATAGAAATAAACTAATAACCACGATTACAGAATAAATAGCTGTCATAACTATGTCCGCATCCGCACCATGCACTACTGGAACATAAAGCTCCCCAAGGGCAACAGATATTAGCAATGTTACAAGTTTAAGTAATGCAATTCCCAAAAAGACATAAGACAGTTTATGGTTTTTAACAAGCATATAAACAGTAATTACGTAAAACGGCAAAACAATGCAAAGGTCTAAAATATATATTGCATAATAATCCGGTACTGTATTGCTTTGAATGTATGGAATCATGGCAATCGCCCACATAGGTGCGAACACGCAAATTATCACAGACAATAAAAAGGCACCGGATATCCTAATCCATTTCGGCAAAGCCAAACCGTTAATGTCTTTTTTTGCAAAGCCACTTACACCCAAAATCATTCCGAATATTGAAAGTGAGAAAATAATCATATATACAAAATAGACGGAAGTGTAGAATGCTAAAAGCACATATGTTCCATAGGCATAGAAATAATAGCTTAACAAACCAATTGTAGAGATTAAAATTCTCCCATCTTTCTTTTTTACATATATTGCAGAAAGAACAATCACTATAATTGATGAAGCGATTGTGATTATGTCTTGGGCAACCGTGCCTCCCATAAAAGCAGGTCTAAAGGCACCTGTTGCTATTATGCCGCCGTATAATCCATCGTCAACAAACCCTAGTATAGCTGAATAGGCAGACAAAACAGCTATTATTATGGACATAACCGATACAATTTTTTCGTTTCTGTTTCGTATGACTAAATTCATAGTAATTCTCCTTTATTGAGCAATATGCCGCGTACCAGCATATCTACATAAATTTCAACCAAATTAGGCCATTCCTCATTCAGATGTAATTTGTTCTCAATAGCATCAAGCGCAAAGCCGACAAGTGCGGTAACAAGCATCCAAGATATGTTTTCATCCAGTTGTCGGAATATTAATTTCTGCTGCCCCTGTACCAATAGGTCATTTAGTATTAAGATACCATTATCTTCCGGAGGTATATTCTCACTGTCCGGGCCAAATACTGCTCTCGTTCCGCTTCTAATCACAGCACTGCCCATCTCTGCACAGTCTGCCATACTATAAAGTAATACTTTAAATACAGTACCCACTTTTTTATCCTCTGAAATTTCGTCATTATTTCCTAAAACTGCCTTAGCGTCAGAAATAATTTTTTCGTAGATTTGCCTTGCAATATCATCTATAATCTCCGCCTTATCTTTGTAGTAACTGTAAATTGTTGTAGCCGTATACTCAATAGCATCCGCTATTTTACGCATAGATAATTTTTCGTAGCCTTCTTTAGCAATAATTTTGATTGCAGCTTGTAAGATTTCATTTCTCATACTTTCTTTTTCTTTCTCGCGGCGCGCTCTTTTGCCCAAAACCAAAACACTCCTTCATAACATTGTTATATATATTTAACAGTGTTAATATATCACACTTTTTGCTGCTTTGTAAAGCATATAAATTTTTGTATAGTGAGGCAAGTTTTATTATTGCTTATTGGCAACACCAAAACAAAGTCCGTATTTCTTCTCTTGAGAAAAGAAATACGGACTTTACTGTTGTATAGTGGAATTTCATGGATAAGAACTTTACCAAGCTGCAACCATACCGTCTGTCCTGGGTTCCGTACCGCCAACAAGCACACCATTCTCAAGCCGCCAAATAATCTGACCGCGGCCCATAGACTGATAATTATGAAGCATGTTAATTTTGTGGCCTATTTCAGTAAGCTTTTGAGCTATGCCACTGCCTACAGTAGATTCTAAGCTAATCTCCATCCCCTTCATCCACTGAAACCTGGTAGCATCCAGCGAGTCCTGAGGGTTCATATGAAAGTCAACAGTGTTAACCATCATCTGCAAATGACCTTGAGGTTGCATAAAACCACCCATTACACCAAATGGCCCTATGGCTTTGCCATCTTTCATCAAGAAACCCGGAATAATAGTATGGAAAGATTTTTTCCTTGGGGCAAGCTGGTTTGCGTGGCCTTCCTCCATAGTGAAGTTATGGCCCCTATTATGAAGTGAGATATCAGTCCCGTCAACCACTATACCTGAACCAAACCCCATATAATTACTTTGGATGTAAGATACGCAGTTGCCAAATTTATCCGCAGCGCAGAGGTAAACCGTACCTGATGTTTTAGGCTCGCCGCAAGAAAATGCTAAGGCTTTTCTTTCATTTATTTCCTTTGCCCTTATAGCGCCGTATTCTTTGGAAATCAATTCCTCAACACTTACATTCATAAACCTTGGGTCGGCTATGTATTTATGCGCATCGGCAAAAGCAAGCTTAATAGCCTCCATCTGCAAATGGTAATTTCTGGCAGACTCACGGACAGAATCCAATTCAAAATTTGAAAGTATATTAAGAGCCATAAGTGCCGTAATGCCATCACCATTCGGTGGAAGCTCCAAAACATCATAGCCCTTATAATTAGTGGAAACAGGGTTAACCCATTCAGCCTCAAAGTCCATAAAGTCGCTTTTATCCAGATAACCGCCATGAGCGGCCATAAAGCTGACCATTTTTTCCATCAAATCCCCTTGATAAAAGCTTTTGGCCTTTGTTTTTGCAATTTCTGCAAGAGTTGCCCCCATATATTTATACGAGCGAATATCACCGGGGTTTGGCGGCTCAGTGCCGAAAGTTTTAAACCAACCTGAATGAAGTTCATCATTATAATTTTTTGACAGATTATTGTAAGCGCTCTTCCAGCCACTTGCTACGCCTACGGGAACCGGAAACCCTTCCTCGGCATATTTAATAGCCGGGGCCGCCACCTCTTCAAAAGAAAGTTTCCCAAATTTTTCCATGAGAGCGGCCCAGGCAGCAGGAGCACCCGGCAAGTTAACAGCTTCCAGTCCATGGGTGGGAATTTCTTCCATGCCCTTATCTTTCAAAATTTTTGCAGATATATTTTTTGATGAATAACCGCTGGAGTTAAGGCCGTATATTTTTCCATCAATATGTGCAATTGCAAAAGCATCGCCGCCTATGCCGTTAGCTGTTGGCTCAACAACAGGAAGGCACATGGCCATGGCCACTATTGCATCAATACAGTTGCCGCCTTTTTTAAGCATTTCCATACCTGCATCTGCCGCGAATGTGCTGCCTGTAGCTGTCATACCGTTTCTGCCAAAAATCACATTCCGCCTTGATGGGTATGAATATGAGTTAAAATCTAAATACATTTGAATACCTCCGAAGTTTTTTAGGTGCTTCACAGCAATTTTATAGTGGATTTACTTGAAAACCGCTATAAAACTTAGTTTGCTAAAAATTTTGTATCAGTTTTCAAGTGAGATTGGACGCGCCCTAACCTTAGCTCTACAAAATCAACACATTCGAGCTGATTTTGTAGAGCATCCACCATACTATAACATTGCCTTGCCTAAACAATAAGTCTGCAATACATCAAACTTTTCATCTACAATAGTAAAATCAGCATCGGCACCCGCTAAAATCTGGCCTTTTTGTCTTTCAATGCCTAAAGCAAGAGCAGGATAATATGTGGCGGTTAGTATAGCATGCTCTAAAGAAACCATTGCTTTTTCAACCAACAGTTTTAGCCCTTTGTTCATCATAAGAGAGCTGCCGGCTATGGTGTCAGTACCCAGTATACGGGCTGTACCGGCTTCATCTACTTCAACATCGAAATTTTCACGCTTGTGTATCCCCGGCCCCAAACCTTTAGCCATCATCGAATCTGTAATCATAATCAGGTTTGTATTGTTTTTAGCTTTAAACAAAATATTCACAACATTAGGATGCACATGGTGCCCGTCCGGAATAATCTCCGCAAATACATTAGTGGTCATTAATGTGCCCACCACTCCGGGCTCTCTATGGTGTAAACCTCTCATTCCGTTAAAACTATGCGTAAAGCTTTTTGCACCGTTTGCAATGGCTAAAAGCGCCCCTTCATTGCTTGTGCCTGAGTGACCTATAGAAACTACTATGCCATTTTGTGAAGCATGGTGTGTAAGCTGAAAGTTTTCATCATGCTCCGGTGCTAGGGTCATATACCTAATATTTCCCCTTGCAGCTTTTTGAAACTCTTCAAAATCTTCAATATCAGGGCGCTTAATAAGCTTAGCCGCCTGTGCCCCACGAAAGTCGTTGTCTAAAAAAGGCCCTTCAAAGTGTGCACCCAGAACCTGTGCACCATCAGGTTTCATCTCCATAACATTTGCAATATTAGAAAGAGCTGCTATAGTTGTTTCCTTTCTGTTGGTGATAGTAGAAGGAAGAAATGCCGTAACCCCCTCTTCAGGAAGTTTTGAAAGCCACTTTATCATGCCTTCCGGTGTGCCTTCGTCTGCCGAATAACCATAAGCACCATGAGTATGCACATCTATAAACCCGGGAAGAACCATGTTATCACCGTAGTCTATTCCGGTCTCTCTCGTGCCATATGGCAAAACTTCAACAATTTTCCCATCCTTTAGCTCTATTTGAGCCTTTAAAAACTGGCCTGCAACAAATACCTTATTACCTTGAATAATCATAAGCACCACCTTATCTGTTATTAATAAATTTTTCTGTCTTTTCTCTTATTTCCGCACTATCCATAAGATTAGAAATTACTATAACTGAAACATCAAACTGAGCCATTACTTTTTCTGCAAGTTCTTTGGTTGTAAATATAACGTCACAAGAAGCAGAAGAAGAGAGAGCACCCGTAAAAACTTTAGCCTCTACACCAAGTTCAGCCAAAATGCCTTGGATTTTTATTTTTAATAGAGTAGATGAACCTATACCGAAACCGCAAATCACTTGCACAATTAAATCACTCATGCAACTAGCCTCCCTGCCTCTGCCATTTATAATACTGTCTCATCTATTTAACAGCTGCTTATCATCTTCGTCTTTATAGTTTTTATTTTTTCGTGCACTGGAAGATAGGAGAGCCTGACTTGGAAAGTAGAAAAACCATATGCCCCTTTGTAAAAATTCCTGCGTACCGGGTTCCCTAAGTGCTGCAACAGGAAGATTTTGAAGCCCCACAAATATATCGCAACCCATGAAGGCAAGCATTCCCAGCACTATCATTAAATTATTTGGGCTTGGATATTTATTGTAGGCCATAAATGAGCCCGTCACAGAAAACAAAAGAAAAACAGCATAAGATAAACCCAGTGCAAATATCAGCTCTGTTCCGGTTAATGCGGCAACAACAAATGTCACAGCCCCAAAAATTACTTGGGTAATAACTCTGCTCAAGTTTGTATATCTATAATTGTGTACAGATTGCACAATACAAAAAAATATAATACCTATAATGTTCATGTGAAGCAAAACCATAAATATATCAGCTGCTAAAGTAAGCCCCATAGCAATAATTAAAATAATTTGGTCACGCCTGTCCCTGGCAAATCCATCTTTAGCAATAAAGGCATTGAGAAAACAAAATGCTACAACAATTACTTTTATTGTTGGGCTTAACATATCTTCTAACATATACACTCTCTTTTCACAAGTTATTATTGGTATTCTGCTCTAATATTTTTTCAATTTCTTCATCAAAGGAAAACTCGCCAAACCCAATATATTTCGTACCTCTAAACTTAAGCACCCCTTCCTCCCCCAATGATAGAAAAGTAGCCTCAGTGTTTGAAACGCTAAATATGTATTTCACGTCATCTCTGTCTGTAAAAGTGACGGAAACCTTGCGCGTTTTTAAGCTGCCTATACCTGTGATAGCCACCTGCACTAAAACATCCTCAGCAGCATCGTCTCTCTCCATTCTATCATACAATCTTCTTGAAAAAAAGATTTGAATGGCAGCACCAATAAATAGAAAAACAACGGCTACAGCTGCGAAAATTGCTATATATACATAGGGGTTGGCCCCAAACCTTGTATAAAACTCAATTATATTAATAGTTCTCACCTTATTATCAGGCCTCTTGAAAAATAGCTTATACTAAATCTGCTTTAAAGTAGTGCGTAAGCTTCATCAAATAACTTCCGGAAACCTGAGATTTTTTGCTTAGCTTTGAGCCTTTGCCAGTGGGTGTTTTTCGCGGAAAGTTTCAACTGTGAAAAACTAAACGGTTTTCTATCCAAAGGAGAAAAAAAGACTCCCTTATTTAAAGTGATCCGGCTATAACATAACTTCACAAGAAATCTATTGTTGTTATATATCTAATTAATAAAACATCTTAAACCTATAATTTTCATCCTTATAAGCTTTAGCAACCTCAGCAAAACCGGAAAATATAGGCTCAGAAAGCTTGAGCAGAGTTGGATCAAAATGGGTACCTGAATCTTTTAATATAATATTAAGAGCTTCTTCGTGGCTAAAAGGAGCCTTGTATGGCCGCTCGCTTACAAGAGCGTCGTACACATCCGCCACGGCCATTATCCGGCCCGCTAGAGGTATTTCATTCCTTTCCAGCCCGCCGGGGTAACCTGTCCCATCCCATTGTTCATGATGAGAAATTATTAGCTGTCTGGCAATAAAAAGAAAATAAGAATCATCACCAAGCTCTTTTATGGCTTGATCAAGTATATGTGCGCCAAATACCGTATGTTTTTTTATAATGTCAAATTCAAAATCCGTTAACTTAGTAGGCTTTAAAAGTATACCGTCCTGTATGGCCACCTTACCTATGTCGTGAAGCTTGGCAGACTTTATCAGATTATCCGCATATTCCTGCCCAACGACGTAGTCAACATGGCCTGTCTTAATTAAGTTGTTTACAAGAAGCTCTACATACCCCGTAGTTCTTTTAATATGAGCCCCTGTTTCATTGTCGCGTATGGCTGTAACATTTGCTAACATTTCTAAAACCGCGTCCTGAGTTTTTTCAAGCTGTTCAGTCTTTCTTGTGACCATATGTTCCAGTTCTTCTTTATATGATTGAAGCTCAATATGATGAGAAACCCTTAAGCGGACAACATTCGCCGATATAGGTTTAAGCACATAGTCAACTGCACCCATCTCAAATGCTTTATACTCACTTTCGCGCCCTTCTATTCCCGTTAGGAAAATTACAGGTATATCCAGCCAGCGATAATCCGACTTTAATCTCTGTATTAGATCATAACCGCTAATACCGGGCATTTCTATGTCCAATAGAATGAGATTAGGTGACATCTTTTCCAAAAATCTAAGAGCCCTCTCAGCCGAAAGCGCAGCATAGATTTTATAGTCACCTTGCAATATTTCTTGCAAAAGCCTTAAATTATTCGGATCATCATCCACTAGCAGAATGGTTTTTTTCTCAAAGTAGTTATACATAAATAATTCGGCCCCTTTAGAGCGTGTTTGGAAACCCGCTTTAGGCGCAATTTTGGTCAATTTTCCGCTTGGCGTTGTCAGCGCCTCCCGGCAGAATTATTCCATTATGCGTCGTCGGCGCTTCCCAGCCCAACAAAAAATCGCTGCAAAACTTCAACTATAGCATTTCCATGTTTGACTTGACACGTTTAACAAGACGAAAATCGCCGTGGTTCAAGGCGTTTTCAGTGAAGTTAGCCGTCTATGTCAAACAGAAATGCTGTAAAGCGGGCTTTCAAGCACGCCCTAAGAACGTTCTGCATTTAAAAATGCATCAACCATCGTCACTGCCGAATCATAATCAAATGCGTTCACGTGAGCAATTAAGCCGGCAAACAGGCCACTGCTGTCCTTATCCAGTCTCAGGCTCTTAAGCTTTTTCATAGAAGAGTCAACACACTCAGTATCAAGCATATCAAGCCCATCTTTTAAAGCATTAAGAATATCCTCTTCATCTCTAATATTTACCGGTACCAATGACTGATTATAAGATTCCTCTGCATTTACAGATACAGCAAACGCAAGCTGCCCGTTAAGAGCCTTTAAGTCATCTATAAGCTTAGAGTGGTTTTTGCCTATATAATCAATTTGATTATTTCTAAGTGATATCTCAAAACGCTTAGCTATTTCAGACAGCTTATAGTGACCTATATTTGCAAGAGAGGATTTAAGCGAATGAACTTCTATCCTGTAAAGTTCCATATCCCTGTTTGTAAATGAAGTAACCAGTTTTGTGATTTTGGAAGGAAGTGTACTCACAAAAGTTGTAAGCACCGCCAAATATATTATTTCATTACCATCAAACTCTTTTAACGCCGCATAAGCTTCTAAGCCGTCAATTACACTCAATTTAGCAAAAAGCTCCTCGTTATGTGCTTTAAAATAAACCTCTTCAGAGCTCTCATAAATTATTTGCTCAGGTGGCAGCCATGTTTTAAGAACCCTGTTAAGCTCATCTATATCAATGGGCTTAGTTATATAATCATTCATCCCGTTTGCAAGAAATTTATCTTCCATTCCGGGGAAAGAGTTGGCAGTAAAAGATATGATCGGCACTTTGCTGTTCTCACTACATTCTGCCCTGATTAAGCCGGCAGCTTCTATCCCGTCCATTCCCGGCATCATATGATCCATCAAAATAATGTCATAGGTGTACTCCTTAGCTTTATCTATAGCCTCGGGGCCTGATTTTGCAGTGTCAGGCTCCACACCGTAAACCTTTAACATTTCCTCAGCTATAATAAGGTTCACCTCATTATCATCAACCACCAAAATCTTAGAATTTTTAAGTTGAAAACTGCCCATTCTATTTTGAACTGATTTTCCTTGGGCCGTACTGACGCCGTCATCATTCATGTGCAGGTCAAGCACATTTGCGAGGTCAGTTACAAGCATAGGTTCAAGTATAACATTTATGCTGCCGCTTACATCGAAAGCAGTAGCGCCTGCCTCTTTTACAGCTATAATCCGCTTAGAGGCGAGCTTGCCCTTATGTGCTGCTATTATATCCCTAAACTGCCTATCACTGTATACTATATGGGTATGAGTTTGCTTATCCAACATTTTCAAAAAATCGGTTTCATTATAACATATATCGTATTCAACAAACAGCATTTTAAGCATTTTTGCATAATTCTCACCAGAGTCACCAAATGAGAGAAGAAGCACTTTCTTTTTGTCAAAATCCCTTACATAGGCTATTTTTTCTTTACCCCTTACCTTCTGCGGTATTTCAAATGCAAATGCTGCGCCGGTACCAGGCTCACTTCTTAAATACAATTTACCACCCAAGCGCTCAGCAAGATTTTTAGAAATTGCAAGGCTAAGCCCTGTGCCCTCGGCAGCATTTGCCCTATCCTTATTCATTGCGGCAAAAACCTCAAATAGGCCGCCCTCATTTTCTTTATCTATACCTACCCCTGTATCCTGTACACAAAACTTAAGCTGCACTTCTTCATTGGTTTTGTTCTCACCTACCAAACTTAACCTTACAGAACCTTCCTCACTGAACTTTACAGCGTTATTAAGCAGGCAGCGCAGTATTTGGCTGATTCTGGCCGAGTCACCTATAAGCATAGATGGAATATCCGGGTCTATATCTACTATAAAATCCAAATTCTTCTTTGCTGCTTTAGGTGCTGTATTATCAACCACAGCGCGTAGTAGTGCAACAAGGTCATAATCCACATTCACCGGTTCGAACTTGTTTTCGCTGATGTCCGAAAGATCCAGCATATTATTTATTACAATCAGAAGGGATTCTGCGGCTGTCACTATATTACTTAAATAATGTGTTTGTATACCATTAAGATGAGTAAGCCCCAAAAGATTACCCATACCCATAATAGCATTCATAGGAGTTCTAATTTCATGACTCATATTCATGAGAAAATTAATTCTGGTTGAATCTGCATTGCCGGTCGGTATATCAAATATAGAAACTACAAGAACTGTCTCTGATTTAGAAAAAACTGCTTCTCCATAAGAGTCTATATGCTTAATTGGTTTAGCACTATCTGAAACTTCAGTGCATTTCTGCATAAATGCAGAAACTCTGGCAGCATCATACTTATTTAGAAGCACATCAGAAAAAGACATTCCCAAAATATCAGAAAGCTCAGCAAAGCCAAAAGCAGTGAGCGCTGAGCCACTGCAAAGGAAAACCTTAAACTCTTTATTCAGCATAAAAAGCATGTCTTGGCAGCTTTTAAGTAATAAATCCTGCTGCACTTTAAGCGGAATAGGTGCTTCAAAACTTGACTCCAATTCTATTCTCCTTACCCTATAGCAAACGACAGTTTATAGTGGAATTCTTTTGAAACAGTAACAGAGAACTTTTCCTGCGGAAAAGTTGTTTCAAGGAATAACTTTCTGGATAAGCCAAAAAGTTATCTTTAGCTTGCTAAAATTTTGTTGCTGTTTCAAAAGTAGGCTGGGCAACGCATAAGCGTCCTAGCTTATCCCTGCAAAATCGCTATATGTGTAGCGATTTTGCAGGGATTCCACTATATAAAAGGTGAAAGTAAGCGGTACCCCTAAAATACGAGTCTTATTAGGAAATCTTTTTTCTCCTACGGAGAAAAAACCATTCGAGCTTTGTATCGTTGAACCCCGACACAAAGGCTCTCATTGACAGTGCCTACGGCAAAAATCGTTAGAGTTTACGGCATTGAACCCTGCCGTAAACTCTAACTGACTAGCAGGTGAAGTATTTTAGTGGTGGTTTTGCCGCGAAGCTTGAATCGTTTTTATATGTCGTTTGCTATAGATTCTGTGGTCTTGCAAGCAGCTCTAAACTGCATTATACTACAATTGCATCGCTTTAAAGTGATACGCAAATTTGAACTTTGTTCAAATTTGTAAATGGAGGTTTGCTCTTGATGAAAGAATTTTATCTAAATACAAAACGGGTTTCATTCCATATTTGGGAGCCCAGCGATATAGTTATAGCTAAACAGCTATGGCAAGACCCGGAAGTTAGTAAGTATATATGTGCAAAAGGTATTTTTTCAGAAGAAGAAGTAGAAAACCGCCTATTGTCGGAAGTCTCAAATCAAAGTAAATATGGTGTTCAATATTGGCCATTTTTACATGCAAATACTCATGAACTTATTGGTTGCTGCGGTTTTCGCCCTTATAATTCAAATGGCCTTGAGTTCGGCATACATATACGAAGTCCGTTCTGGCGCAGGGGTTATGGTGCAGAAGCAGGGTCAACAGCAATTTCTTACTGTCTGAAAAATCTACAGCCCGGACTAATTACAGCAGGCCATAGCCCCAAAAACACAGCTTCAGAACATTTGCTTATTAAGCTGGGTTTTGTGTTTAGTCACTGTGAGTATTATGAGCCAACCGGCCTTAACCACCCTACTTACTTCTATAAAGGTAATTAGGTATACCGTTTTCTGTGGCAGGGTGAATTTCACCTTGTATAAGCGGCCTTATATAGTCATTACATTCTTTAGTGGGGAAATTGCCCGCCTCATTTATCCACTCTCGTGGTATTTTTCGCTCAACATTAGCAACGTCAGAAAGGGCGCATGAACCAATTTTCATTGAATAGACAGGTTCTCTTTCACAGACATAAGTCATCATTATGCCGCTTTTGCCGGAAAGTGCTGCTTCTACCCCTGCTCCTCCAATTGCAAATGACTCATTTATGTCTGTAGCTGATACAATATGCCCTGCACATCTTTGAAGTAAAGAAAACTCAATGGCCCTAACCTTACAATCAAGCCTTTTTTTCACATGAGCTGCTAAAAGAGCAGCAGAGCCACCCAGGTTTTTATGGCCAAAATTATCGGCTGATAAATCACCACCGAGTTCAGCAAAATAACGGCCTTCAGGGGTTTTTATGCCTTCAGAAATTACCACTATAGCAGCAGGCTTATTTTCTCTTACTTTCGCCAAGTCTACAAAAAACTGCTCAAGCTCAAATGGCACCTCCGGCAGATATATCAAATCAGGTGAATCATATCGTTCTTTAACAAGGGCAGCAGCAGCAGTTAGCCAGCCCGCATTTCTCCCCATAACCTCAACTATAGTAACATAAGGAATGTCAAAGGATTTAACATCAAGATAAATCTCAGAACATGTAGCCGCTATATACTTGGCCGCAGAGCCAAAGCCCGGTGTGTGGTCGGTTATAGGCAAGTCATTGTCTATAGTTTTTGGAAGGCCCACCGCCAAAATTTCATGGCCATGCTCACGAAGATAATTAGAGATTTTGTTAGCAGTGTCCATAGAGTCATTGCCACCAATGTAGAAAAAATAACGTATATCATTGTCTTTAAGAGTGTTCAATATTTTGTCGTACACGTCCTTGCCGTTTTCAGGGCTAGGAATCTTGTAGCGGCATGAACCAAGATAGCCCCCCGGGGTCACCTTAAGCCGCCCCACTTCCTCGTCAGTCAAACTCATTTCTATCAAATTGTTGTTGATTATACCCTCTATGCCATGGAGCGCACCAAAAATCTTACCTATTTCAGTAGAAGCGGCAGCCTTTTCATAAACACCGGCTAGAGTTGCATTAATTGCAGCTGTCATCCCGCCGCTTTGAGCTACTATGGCATTACCTTTAATTCCCATATTTCCACCTCTTTTGTTAGTATTTTAATGGGGTAGATTAACTTCTTACTTTTCAAGTTAATCTACAATAATAAACAAATGTTAAATTTCTTACGGCATTTCTTTTTATGTAAGTAGTATACCACCGATTATAAAATAAATAAACAAAAA
>Ga0131853_10001555_pt1 | contig 40989 bp, 36 predicted proteins | sample TergutLab28metaG_FD_92764 | JGI IMG/M metagenome (GOLD analysis project Ga0131853, IMG submission 92764) | Labiotermes labralis P1 segment gut microbial communities from Petit-Saut dam, French Guiana - Lab288 P1 (version 2) (version 2) | ecosystem: Host-associated > Arthropoda: Insects >...
AACCAGTGAATGCCCTAAATCATCCCTCGTTGGTGTCCTTAGGCGTAACCTCTTTGATTTACGGATGCTTTCTGCTTTCTTAGCTTTCTTTAAGCAATTTTAAATTAGATTCACGTGATGCCTCTGAAAATTTCTATGGAAACTTTCCGGAGTTTAGGGTATAATTTTGGCGAATATACACCTTGAGGGTGTATACACTATACATGCAGAGGATGAAATTATGTTTAAGCGGGTCATCATAAAACTAAGCGGCGAAGCCCTTTCCGGCAGCGCCGATCACGGCTTTTGTGACGCTACCATTGATTCTATTGCCCAGCAGCTAAAGGCCACTTTAGAATTAGGCGCAGAAATTGCTCTGGTAGTCGGAGGCGGCAATTTTTGGAGAGGCCGGATAGGCCAGCAGGTTATGGACCGGGTACGGGCAGATCAAATCGGTATGCTGGCCACGGTAATGAACGCAATTTACTTATCTGAAGCATTTAAACGCCATGGTATACGCTCCCAAGTCATGACGCCTATGCCTTTTGCCAATATGACCACCGTTTATGACAAATTCACCGCCCTTTCTCTGATGGCCGATGGAGTCGTCACTTTTCATGCGGCGGGACTGTGTCATCCATATTTTTCCACAGACACCGTGGCTGCCCTGAGAGGAGCCGAACTTGAAGTCGATTGTTGCTTGTACACCAAAAACGGTGTAGGCGGTGTATATGACAAAGTACCGGGAAAAGGGACCGGTGCCCGTATGTATAAAACCCTTCCTTATGATACAGCAATCGCCCGTCAGCTCCAATTTGTAGACGGTGCCGCTTTAAACATTTTAGTTGAGGCCGATATCCCGTCCTTTGTTTTTGGGTTAAATGAACCCGACAGCTTTGTGCGAGCCTGTAAAGGTTACGGCAGACAGTCCGGTTTTGGAACATTATTGCATACACTTGTAGAGGAGGAATTTTATGTCAACCCACACTAAATCTTTTGAAGATCGGATGAAAAAGTCCGTAGAAGCTCTGGATAAAGAACTGGATACCATCCGCGCAGGACGCGCAAATCCCCGGGTACTCGATCGTATTATGGTGGACTATTACGGCACCCCAACTCCGCTGAATCAGGTAGGCAATGTGACTGTGCCCGAAGCCCGGCTCTTACAAATCCAACTTTGGGACGCCTCTATTTTAAAACTGGTAGAAAAAGCAATTTTAGCTTCCGATTTAGGTATTAACCCAACCAACGACGGCAAAGTCATACGTCTCGTGTTTCCGGAATTAACCGAAGAGCGCCGTAAATCCCTGGCCAAGGATGTAAAGAAGAAGGGTGAAGATGCCAAAGTAGCCCTGCGAAATATCCGGCGTGATGCCATGGACGCTTTTAAAAAGCAGCAAAAAAGCAGCGAAATTACCGAAGATGATCTGAAGGATTTGGAAGATGAAGTTCAAAAGCTGACAGATAAATATGTGGGCGAACTAGACAAGCGTGTGGAATCCAAAAACAAGGAAATACTATCCATATGATAAAAATCCCAAATCATATAGCAATCATAATGGATGGCAATGGACGCTGGGCCAAAAGTCGAGGGCTCCCCACCAATGCGGGACATCGAGCCGGAGGGCAGGCCCTGCGTAAGCTTGCCTCCGCCGCCGAAAAAATGGGTATCCGTCATTTAACGGTATATGCCTTTAGTACGGAAAATTGGACCAGGCCCCCTGCCGAGGTGGAGGGGCTTATGCGTCTGTTGCAGGAATATCTGCGGCAGTATATTAATGATGCAAAAAAAAGTGATGCCCGCCTTTCCATAATAGGCGATACAAGCAAGCTAAACCCGGAGTTGCAAAAACAGATCGTAGAACTCACCGAGCTTACCGCAAAAAAGCGAGGACTCCATGTTCAGATCGCATTAAATTATGGCGGCCGGGACGAAATTGTACGGGCGGCTCGCAAACTGGCTCTTCGCGTCCGGGACGAGGCCCTTTCTCCCGACGCCATTGACGAAGCGCTATTTGAGCAAAGTTTGGATACGGCGGGTACTCCGCCGCTGGATTTGCTTATTCGTACCGGAGGAGACATACGCCTCAGCAACTTTATGCTATGGCAAGTGGCTTATTCCGAAATTTATGCCGTAGACAAATTATGGCCGGATTTTTCTCCTCGGGATTTGCAAGCGGCCCTGGACTGGTACGCGACTGTAGAGCGCCGCTTTGGCGCAAGGGTGTGATGAGATGGCTAAACGAGTAATGACCGCCGTTATCGGCTTACCGATTCTTATTGTATTAATTGCTTTAGGCGGGATCTGGCTACGTATTACGCTGCTAACCCTTTCTTTGATTGGATTGTACGAATTTTATCAAGCCCTTTCCAAAAAAACATTGGCGATTCATTTTACAGGATATTTATTTGCTATTTTGTATTTTATGGTGATTATCGAGTACGGTGTTCACGCTTATTTACTGGTTATGCTTTCCGCTTTTATTTTGATTACCCAAGCCGTGCTGATTATCTTCTACCAAAAAATCGACTTTAAAGATTGTCTGATCACGATCAGCGGCTTTTTTTATGTTCCGTTCTTGTTATCCTTCATCTATTTTGTACGGGATTATAACGTGTATTTTGTATGGCTCATACTCACAAGCGCTTCTGCAAGCGATACCTTTGCTTATATCATCGGTATGAAATGGGGCCGCCATAAGCTGAAAAATACCCCAAGTCCCAAAAAATCCTGGGAAGGGTGCATCGGAGGCGTTGTCGGCGCGGCATTAATCGGATTTTTATACGGCCATCTGGTCGTGCAATTTACAGGGATCAACCATCCCATGGTTATTAACGCCATGGCGGTTTCCGTGATGGGAGCCATTTTCTCTCAATTTGGAGATTTATTTGCCTCTGCCATCAAGCGGTCGGTTAATATTAAAGACTTTGGAAAATTGTTGCCGGGCCACGGCGGTGTATTAGACCGTTTTGACAGTGTTATTGTGGCGGCGCCGGTAGTATATATGGTGATGATTGCGATGTTAAATCTATGAATATAAGTATTTTAGGTGCCACGGGCTCTGTAGGCCGTCAAACCTTTGAAGTGGTACAGGGATTGCCAAATATCCGGGTAAGCGCCTTGGCGGCAGGTTCTGATTATAAGATCCTGGCACAGCAAGCGAGGGTTTTGCGCCCTGCTTTAGTCGCTTTATACGATAAAAATGCGGCGCATCTTCTGCAAGCGCAACTGAAAGATATGGGTTTGTCCGACATTAGAGTGGAAGCCGGTATGGATGGGCTTATTCAATGCGCATCGATGCCGGAGGATCAAATCGTAGTCAATGCCGTCGTAGGCAGTATCGGTTTCAAACCCACACTGGCCGCCTTGGCGGCCAAAAAAGATGTGGCCATTGCCAACAAAGAAACCCTGGTAGCCGCCGGCCCCCTGGTGATGAAAGTGGCCCGGGAAAACAACCTAAACATACGGCCTATGGACAGCGAACACTCGGCCATATGGCAATGTTTACAGGGAAACGAACATAATGCCGTAAAACGCATGATCCTTACTGCGTCAGGTGGAGCCTTTCGCACTTGGACTCCCGAGGCAATAGCAAAATCCACCGCCGCCGACGCCCTGCGCCATCCCAATTGGAATATGGGCCCCAAAATCACTATAGACTGTGCCACAATGATGAATAAAGGCCTGGAATATATCGAAGCTCACTGGCTTTTTGATATGCCCTATCCAAAAATCGATATACTCATCCATCCCCAAAGCATTATCCACTCCATGGTGGAGTTTGAGGACGGGGCGGTCATGGCACAGTTAGCCGCGCCGGATATGGGCCAGCCTATACAGTATGCTTTAACCGCGCCGGAAAGACCTGTGAGAAAGACGTCCTCATATCAATCACTTGACTTCCTTTCTTCCAATTCACTGACATTTGATGCACCTGATTTACAACGCTTTCCATGTTTAGCTCTTGCTATTGAGGCGGCAAAAATCGGCGGTACCATGACTGCAATGATGAATGCAGCAAACGAAAGGCTGGTAGCCGCATTTTTAAAGGATACTATCGGTTTTTACGATATTTCCGGGATAATAGAAAAAGCAATGGGATCATATACTGTAAAACCCGTAAAAAGCCTAAACGATGTAGAAGAAGCTGAAGTTTGGGCAAATGAGTTTTGTGAAAAAGCTTTAGAGTGTGTTTAGGGACGGCTTTTTTTAAGTAAGAAAGGCTTTTTAAGAAGGAGAGAAGATATTGCCCATTTTAATCGCAATAATTGTTTTTGGCTTAGTTGTACTGGTTCATGAAGTAGGCCATTTTGTAGCTGCCAGACGAGCCGGTATTTTAGTAACAGAATTTGCTATCGGCATGGGGCCAAAGCTATTTGGTTTTAGGCGGGGCGAAACGTTATACACCATCCGTGTATTACCTTTAGGCGGCTTTTGCCTAATGTACAACGATGACGTGGATCCTCTGGATCGCGGCGATAGCCTCGCAGACGATGCACTAGAAGACATAGATAATTCAAATATCGAAGATCCATTTGAAGACTTGATGGAAGACATATCTGATGCCCATGATGTTTCATTTAACAGCAAGACCGTATCGCAGCGCATGTCCGTTATGTTTGCCGGTTCTTTTATGAACTTTATACTGGCCTTTATACTTTTTTCCATCGTGGCATGGACCAGCGGTTTTGCTACCACTACGCTCATGCATGTCTCCCCTCAATCACCGGCAGAAGCCGCCGGCCTTGCTGCCGGTGACCGTATCACATCTTTAAACGGATCACGTATATTTTTGTGGAATGATATAGAATTTGCAATCAACACCGGCTACGGCCGTCCTATAGATGTAGGTTTTGTGCGAGACGGCCAACACTATAGTGTAAATGTTACACCTACCATGGTGGGAGAACGTTATATGGTGGGCATTCGTCCGGAGGTTAGAGTCGGCGTATTTGTACAACCGCCTCCCGGATTTTACCGGGCAGGTATTGGCGAATCCGTTGTCGTGGGCTTTATGCGCATCGGCTTCTTTATCAGGGCTACGATAGTCGGCCTGGTGCAGGTTATTACCGCTCAAATAAGCGCCGATCAAATGGCCGGGCCATTAGGTATTGTTAATATGATCGGCGGGGAGTACCAAGCCGCGGTGGCCATAGCGGAAGAAGCCCAGCTAAGCACAGCCTTGATGATACTGACTGTAGTGATTACAATGGCTAATTTTGCCGCCTTAATCAGTGCCAATCTGGGTGTGCTTAATCTCTTGCCCATCCCCGGATTAGATGGGGGCCGTATCATATTTTTGGTTTTAGAAGCCATCCGTCGCAAACCCTTGCCGCCGGAGCGGGAGGGAATGGTACATCTTGCCGGTTTTGTGTTATTGCTTGTTTTGATAGTGTTTCTCACCTATCAGGATATAATGAACTTACTATTCTAAGGAGGATTTACAAATGATCGTAAACGCAAAAGAAATGCTGCAAAAGGCTCTTAAAGGCCACTATGCCGTAGGGCAGTTTAATATTAACAATCTTGAGTGGACCAAAGCGGTATTACAAATGGCCGAGGAACAAAAAAGCCCAGTTATTTTGGGTGTGTCCGAAGGTGCCGCTAAATATATGGCCGGTGTCGGTACCGTTGCGGCAATGGTAAGGGCTATGGACAAGTCCTTAGGCATAACAGTCCCGGTTGCCCTGCACTTAGACCATGGTTCTTATCAGGGCTGTTTAGACTGCATAGAAGCCGGTTTCAGCAGCATCATGTTTGACGGCAGTCATTTTGATCTTGAAGAAAACATCCAAAAAACCAGAGAATTAGTAAAACTGGCCCATGATCGCGGTTTGTCTATTGAAGCCGAAGTAGGCAGTATCGGCGGAGAAGAAGACGGGGTGGTAGGCACCGGTGAAATTGCGGATCCCGCCGCATGCAAACAAATTGCCGACCTTGGCGTGGATTTTTTAGCGGCCGGTATCGGCAATATCCATGGGGTTTATCCCGATAACTGGAAAGGATTGGATTTTGGAGCCCTTGAGGCGATCAGTAAGGCAACATCCAGTCTTCCTTTGGTACTGCATGGGGGCACCGGGATCCCGGAAGACATGATAAAGAAAGCCATCAGCTTAGGCATGGCTAAAATCAATGTAAATACGGAGTGTCAGCTGACCTTTGCCGCGGCAACCCGTGCTTACATTGAAGCCGGTAAAGACAAACAAGGCAAAGGCTTTGATCCGCGCAAACTGCTTGATCCCGGATTCCAGGCTATTAAAGAGACGGTTAAAGAAAAAATGATTTTATTTGGGTCTGTAAATAAGGCTTAACACTATTAGAATAATGAGGTGATTTAGTTTGGACATAACAATTTTACTGTTAGTGCCTGCTTTACTGCTATCCCTATACGCTCAGCACAAGGTACAATCCACTTTTAGAAAGTTTGCCAATGTCAATGCTCAGCGTGGCCTGACAGGGTCAGAAGTGGCGGCTCAGCTGTTGGCGGCAGCCGGTATCCGGGATGTGGCTATTGAAGATGTCCCCGGCCAACTCACCGACCATTATGACCCTCGCGACAAAACAGTGCGTCTGTCGGAGGCCGTGTACCATAATCGATCATTGGCTGCCATCGGCGTAGCCGCCCACGAAGTAGGTCATGCGATCCAGCATCATGAGGATTATACACCTTTGGCTCTTCGCAGCGGGTTGTTTCCGGTAGTAAATATCGGCTCACGACTGTCTATGCCTCTGTTGATGCTTGGCCTATTTATGTCATACAGCGGGTTTGGTATGTGGATGTTGTATTCCGGTATCCTACTGTTTTCTTTTGTGGTATTGTTTCAACTGGTCACTTTGCCGGTGGAATTTAACGCTTCCAGCCGTGCCATTGCCCTTTTAAGAGAACAGCATATACTCACAGATTCCGAGGCCGCACCGGCTAAGCAGGTACTGGATGCGGCGGCATTGACCTATGTGGCCGCGGCGATCATGGGATTGTTGAACTTGTTACGGTTTTTGCTGCTGGCGCGCAGGCGGTAGTGACTCATACAAACAAAGAGCTCCGGGTTACTGGTGATTTTATAACGAATACATTCGCTTTAAAATCACCGGTAATCCGGAGCTTTAATTTTAGCTTTAATTTTATTCAGACTCAGGCTGATTCCAAGATTTTCGCCGATTGAGTCCCACCAAATTTTTTGCTACACAAATCAAACATTCCATTTCATCTTCCGACAGATTTCTGGCATAGGCCGCCAGAGTTTTCATTTGGATTTCTTGATAATTAGATTCGAGGGGTATGATTTTTGTGCCGTAGTAAAGCACATCCACAGATACACCAAATATATCTGCCAATTTACGGATAGTAAGTCCCGACGTACCTCTGTCGCCACGTTCAAGCTGCCCTATAGAACCCGGAGTCACATTTAAAAGTTCGGCTAAGTCTTCTGTAGTCATTTTGCGGGCCACTCGCAATTCCCTGACATTGGTGCCTATGATGCTGTCAAATTGCCTTTTACTTATCGTCAGATCAACATAAAATCCATATTGCCTGGCACCATGCTGCAGTATTTTATACGCTTCAATTTCTCCATTATCACTGAGCAATTTGAAGCCTTCATTCACAAGATTGTCATCTTTATAAAACAGACCTTTTCTAATCATCACCGCCGCTTTATGGGCAAGTAACTTTCTTCCCTTACATATAGGTAAAACAGCGTTTACATGTCTGGAAAATATATTTTCCAATTCTTCCAACGAGCCCAGGTTCTCGAAATCGAAATATTTAACTCTCAGTAAACGAAGCATAATATTCATATGAATAGCCAATTTAATGTTTACGTATCGTTTTTCGTGGGTATACGCCTCTAATTTTTCTAACACTTTTTCTGCAAGCACACAGGCTTGGCCATATGTCTCAGTATGGCCAACCACCGCCGCAAGTATCATAATATCGTAAAGATCCCAGTCTGTATCCGTCAATCGTTCCACGATTGGCACAACAATTTGACAACTACTTCCAAAATCATTATACTCCGACTCTACCTCAAACATTTGAAGCACCAGCAAAATATCGTTAATTTGCGGGTCGTCTCCGTTACGCTTAATATAATTTAGCAGCTTAGCTTTTATTGCTTTTGCTTCCTCCAGATTATGGTTGCCGCCAATATCAAAAAATTCTTCTATAAGTTTATTCTTTTTATCCACATAACTCTCCTCCTAGAGGGTGTCTACAGGAAATTCATGGGAATCTATTTCCTGTAGACACCCTCTAACATTTTACAAATTCTTGTATCTTTTATCAATAAATCACATAATGTATTTCGATCATTTTAAATATAATACAGTTTTTTGCCACATGCAACCGTTTTTTTTATTTTTATATCTATAGTGAATTCAATGAGAAACCGATTCGAATTAATTCACTATATCAAACCAATTCAAACCAATTCATTTGAAAATAATACTACATGTCGCGCCAAAATTTCCAAAAAACGCTTTTTTTCCCTTTTCGATGCCATTCTTCCAAGGCTGTTTTACAAAGATTTTGCTATGCTACATCATAAAAATTCAAATTTTGCATAACCTACTACTTGTATTGAAAAATTCCTCCAAGCCCTTACTTCACAATTAGACATTTGACATTTAGAATTGTATCAAATAAAGACTTAAATACAACACAGGTATTGATTCAAAGGAATTTTTTGCAGCATTTTGCAACAATAGGAAGACTATTGTTAGTAAAAAAACAACAAAGGAGAGACATTATGACAAAAGTGCAGCTGAGAGGTATTATTGGGGAAAATATCCGACGCGAGCGAATAACTCGCGATATATCCATAGATGAGCTTGGAGATATGTTAAGTTTAACTTCCGGTTTTGTAGGGTTAATTGAAAGAGGCCAGCGTGGAGCTACTCCGGTTACACTATTTAAACTATCCGCTATATTTGGAATACCAATTGACACATTTTTTTATAAGATGCCGGAGCCGTCTACCAAACTTGCCGAAATCCCTGCAAGCCAAGTAAAACGGGAAAAACTCGCCAGCTTAACCGCTGATTTTTCGGATGCAGAGTTAGATTTTGTTATATCTTCAGTGAAAGGTTTACGCGGGATATATCGCTCTAAAAACGCAAGCGACTTTGATGATGAAGACGATGATGACAACTAGAAATTATATATATGCAATACCATTTTAAACAAACTTTACGCTTTTAACATAAAAACACCATATTGATGATAAATCATTATCAATATGGTGTTTTTTGTAATTACTCAATGCCTTCTCACATAATTGCATTTTTATCGATAGTCTGACTGTATTTTAAAAAATTTCCAAGTGCATTAAAAGAATCTTTATCTGAGCGCATTCAATTCGGCAATAACCGGATCAACTAGAGGTCTTTGCGCGTCTACCCAACTGAGCCAGTTGGCTTCTATATCACCGTCCATCATGATCAATTCAGTAAACATGTCACTAAACGGAAGGCTAACCATACGCCTTGAAGTGGAATCATGGAAAAACTCAGTCCAGTCCACACGTCTAACCGTTTGCGGATTAGACATACGAGCTTTGGTGGCATACATTTCGTTTGTCATTTCACGGAACTCCGGTAAAAATACCGGGCTGATCAATGCAAAGTCATCACTGAGTACTAAATGGTTGCCCCAAAGCGGCTGGGTGGATGGGAATATATCCCACATATCCGTACCCGGTGGCAGCAACATACGGAAACCGCCTTGACCATCCCGCTCCCAGTGTTCGCCTTCAAAACCCATACGGATAGTAAGCTGAGTCTCAGGTTCCGCTGTGTAGTCTATCAGATACATAAGCCTTTCAAAATCAGCATCGGGCATATTTGGTGAAAAAATCAAACTTGTCCAAAAGTTAACGATTTCCATTTCATGATAATAGCCATCTTCGCCTAATATAACGGCTACATGCATTGCTTCTTCCGGATTTAACCCTTGATCTTCAAGATCTTGAGCCACACCTTGGATAAAGACCGCCATACCTTCTTGTGAATACATACCGGCTACACCAAGAGAACGGAAATGTTGAATGTCTTCGTCACTGGTCCACAGGAAGAAATCCGGATGTAACAGACCTTCTCTAAAGGCTGTTTGATACAGACGCAGGCCTTCCAATACCGCTGGATTGGCAGGTCCCCAATGATAATAACCATCATCACCTAAATAGAAACGATCAAAAAACGCAAACTGCCTGTATATAAAGTTAGAGGTAGCCAAGGCTCTGTTAAAAGATATTGGTACTAAAGCCGAACCTATATCACCCGGATCTTGAGCTTGGATAGCACGAGCTATATCTAAAATCTCACTCATCGTATAAGTTGGCTTAATTTCCGCACCAACTGCTTCCATCCAGTCTCTGCGCATATACATGACTTGATGTCCTACCAACGGATCGGTAGGTCTATTAGCCGCAAATATCGGCTTATGCAAGAAATAATATCCGCCAACGATCTCCGCCACCGCAGGACCAATCACAGAGGCCTGCACAGCTGCCGCGGCATTAGGCCATCTTTGCTGCCAATCGTCAGGCATCCTGCGTACTAAATCATCCCGGGCAAAAAGAACCGCTTCTCCATGAACATAATTCCAGGTGGCTTTATCAGGCATATCACCGGCATTGATCCAAATACGCAACATCTCTGCCCAGTTATCCCATGTTAACGGGATCATTTCCCATTCGATGTTAAAACGATCTGTAAAGTAACGGGTCAGGGCACATGCATTATAATCCACACCGTCCCTAACCTGTGGTGTTGCAAATTGAACCGTTAAGGTATCGGTCCATGCCGCGTTTCTTAACAAACCAAGGTCTTCAAGACCGTCGTCATCTGCCGGAGCAGTATCTGCCGCCGGTTGTTGCTGAGCCGGCGGCTGCTCGGCCGGTGCCGCTGTACCGCCACCACCTGCAGCATCGCCGCAGGCTCCTAACACAAGTACTGCCGTCATTATTAAAACTAAACCGCTTACTACACTTAATTTTTTCATTTTGCTTATCCTTTCGTAATATTTCAAAATTCAGATTACAATGATTTCAAATATTCACAATCCGCCGCTACACATGAGAAAATATCCCCCGCGTACGCAAATTCTCTTTCCACGATAAATGCCTCAGCACCTTGGGCCACGGCTACATCCCGTACTGCAGGCCAGTCTACGATACCTTTTCCGGTGGCTACATTCCAGCTGTCTTCGCCAAAACCCGGCTGTAACTTTCCGGCTTCTACGGCTTTTGCACATTCCTTCACATGGATCAGCTTAAAACGTCCGGGATATTTTTTGATAAAGGACGGTGCGTCCACACCTGCATAAGTTGCCCAACCCACATCCAATTGGAAGCAAACCAAATCGGGATCGGTGTTTAGCAATAGGGTTTCCAGCAAATATCCGTCTTTGCCTTCTAAAAACTCAAAATGATGGTTATGGTACCCAAAGATAATACCCCGGTCTTTACAGAGCTTGCCCGCAGCATTGAGCTTTTCACAAAATGCTTTCGCTTCTTCCCAAGTGTAGATAGGGGCCATCGGATCAATCACATATCTCAAGCCTAAGTCTACAACATAATCCAAATTTTCCGCTACATTGTCAGACATAATATGGGTGCCTATAGCGTCTAAACCTATGTCAGCCAGCATTTTTTTTAAGTCTGCCGCACTATATCCGCCATAAAAGCCGGAAGCAAACTCCACGCCGGTATAGCCCATTTTTGCTACGTTCTTAAGCGTACCTTCAAAATCCTTTGTCAGCTCGTCTCTAATCGAATACAGCTGGATGTATCTTTTATCCATGAAAAAACCTCCTAAAATTTTCTACTGCGGATCGGTTCGAAAATGAATCACTTAAAAGTTGATTCATTTTAACTTTTCTATAAGCATCATATTTTGGTCAACCAACTGCTTGTCAGAATCATTTGGCAATTGGCGCGGTCTAAACCATTTAAAAGACTCAACCTCATATCCGCCACGGCAAAGTTGGCTCTCTGCAGGCAAGTATGAGTTGCTTCCATTGGCATTGCCCAAAAGCAATGTATGGGCAAACGGACTGTAAGTACGCAGACGCAAACCAATCTCCGAGCTGGTTTCAAATGGAAACGGTACCATCACTACCGGCCCAATACGCAGGATAGTCTGATGCATTGTCCATGCATCCGGCCCTAAATCACCGGACTCGTACAGCTTAGCCAGGCGCTCGTAGGAAGAACGTTCGCGCCGCTCCCATCCCTCACCGTCAACGGGGACAGCCAAACGAGCATCCAACTCCGCTTTAGATAGTGGCGGGACATAAGGTAAAGCCAATTCGCCGCAAATCACTTCTAAAGGCTCATCATAAAAAGTACGGATGGTTTTATACGCTCTCACCGCATCGATACCGGCTAAGCCGCCAACTTCCATTGCATGCTGGATATCTCCGGTAGAGCCCCCATTGGCCATCCGTGGAGCAACATCCCCTGAAGTTCCGTTAATGAAAAGAGTGAGTGCGCCGGACTCCGCTTCCATCCGATCCACCATAACGCCGGCCCAGTCCCTGGTTACTTCATGGTTAATACCGGACGCCGTACAGTGAGCCCCTACATGCACCACATTGGCCAGAGACTTACCGTCTTCACCAACAAAAGTGATAACAGTCATGGTAGAGTCGTAGGTATCCCACGGATTTTGTCCAAGGATAACCGTATTATCACGCAAAAGCTCCCGACGGTTAATACCTACTTTTGATTCCGTTGTACTGGTACCCATTTTTACGGGAACCATTTTAGCAGCCGCCGCCTTACCTGCCGCTATGCATTTGGGGATTAAAATGCTTTTACAATATTCCTCATCAATGGTACCCCAGTTGCCAAACTCACCAAAGCCCATTGTGCGCGGTCCGGAATGGGTATGGGTCGGGCTTAAAATTACATTTTTAGCAGGTATACCTGTTTCTGCCGCGATCTTGGAACGGATTTCTTCACATATCGTGTTGTGTATCAAACAAACATCTATGCTAAGAATGATAGTGCTTGTATCCCCTGACTTAAGCGCCAAGGCCGTTGCCATCAAATCATCATGGATCGAGTCGCTTTTAGTTTGGTCGTTATATCCAAACAAAAAACCACCGACTTTTGGAGTAATCTTTTCTCTTGCCACTCCTGCAAATAATGCCATAATTTTCTCCTCCTTTAAAAGAATAGAAAACCGCGCGTTAAGCGCGGTTTTTTTAGGTTAAAGCCATATTCAATTCCAATGACGCGCTATCTTATAATGCATTAACTTGAATCAATTTTCAAGCTCTTTTGCTATAAAATATACTGCAGGAATTGAATACAGCCCCATGTGTATTATCTTAATGCATTTAACTCATCTAATACCGGATCAATCAGTGGTCTTTGAGCATCTACCCAGTTAAGCCAATTGGTTTCGATATCGCCGTCCATCATGATCAATTCGGTAAACATATCGCTTATCGGAAGACTCGCCATACGTCTTGAAGTAGAATCATGGAAAAATTCGGTCCAGTTTGTACGTTGTACCGTTTGCGGTGTAGACATCCGCTCTTTGGTCGCGTACATTTCGTTTGTCATTTCGCGGAATCTAGGTGCAAATATAGGGTTGATGATAGCAAAGTCATCACTGAGGATCAGGTGATTGATCCAAAGCGGATGCGTACCCGGGAATATCTCCATCATATCTGTGCCTTGAGGCAATAAGGAGATAAAGCCACCATGGCCGTCTCTTTCCCAATGCTCGCCTTCAAAACCCATACGGATAAAGAGCTGAGTTTCGTCTTCAGCTGTATAATCCATCAAATACATAAGGCGTTCAAAATCAGCGTCAGGCAGATTTGGTGAATAGATCACACTACCCCAGAAGTTAATAACTTCTCTTTCATGATAATGTCCGTCTTCACCTAAAACAACAGCCACGTGCAAGGCTTCTTCAGGATCTATACCTTGATCCATAAGATCATTAGAAATATTTTGAATAAAGACCGCCATACCTTCTTGTGACATCATTCCGGCTACACCAAGAGAGCGGAAATGTTGAATATCTTCATCACTGTTCCACAAGAAAAAGTCTGGATGCATCAAACCATCTCTAAAGGCTTCTTGATAAAGGCGCAAACCTTCGAGTATTGCCGGATTGGCAGGTCCCCAATGATAGTAACCGTCTTCGCCTAAATAGAAGCGGTCAAACCAGGCAAACTGTCTGTTTACAAAATTAGTTACCGCCGAGCTTCTGTTGAAAGACATAGGTACTAATGCAGAGCCTAAACCACCCGGGTCTTGGGCTTGGATTGCACGGGCTATTTCTATCGCTTCGCTCATCGTATACACAGGCTTGATTTCGGCACCAACTGCTTCCATCCAATCCCTACGCATATACATAACGCTATGGCCTACCAACGGATAAGTAGGTCTGTTAGCCGCAAATATCGGTCTGTGTAAGAAATAATATCCGCCGACGATTTCTGCAACCGCAGGACCAATTACGGACGCTTGCACAGCTGCCGCAGTATGTGGCCATCTTTGCTGCCAATCATCCGGCATCCTGCGTACTAAGCCATCCCGAGCAAAAAGAACCGCTTCGCCGTGGACATAATCCCAGGTAGCCATGTCAGGCATATCCCCTGCGTTAATCCAAATACGCAGCATTTCTGCCCAGTTGTCCCAGGTTAATGAGATCATTTCCCATTCAATGTTAAAACGCTCCGCAAAATACTGTGTCATACGGCAGGCATTATAATCAACGCCGTCCCTCACTTGCGGTGTTGCAAATTGAACTCTTAATGTGTCACTCCATGCCGGGTTTCTTAATAAACTCATGTCATCAGAATCATCATCATCTTCTGCGACTTCTGCCGGTGCAGCCTCTGCTGCCGGTTGCTGTTGCTGAGCCGGCGGCGCAGCATCCCCGTCACCTGCTGTTTGACCGCAGGCACCTAAAATTAATGCTACTGTCAATACTAAAAACAGACCACTTACTACACTTAGCTTTTTCATTTCATTCGTCCTTTCGTATCATATTAAATTAACATATATAGTTAGGCCTTTATTGCGCCTACCATAACACCTTTAACAAAATGCTTTTGTAAAAACGGAAACACTAACATAATCGGCAACATAGTCACCAAAACCGCCGCCATACGCATACCATCGGCAAAGAAATCGACTTCAACAATGGCTCCGGCCTGGGCTTGTATCTGCCGCGCCATTTGAGCATCCATTATTATGGATCGTAAAACCAGCTGAAGCACGGTCAAATCGGGATTACGGATAAAGATCATTGGGTTAAACCATTCATTCCAGCGGCCTACGGAGTAAAACAAGAGTATAGTCGCGATAATAGGCTTAGATAAAGGCAGGATAATCCTAAATAATATTTTCCATTCGCTGGCTCCGTCCAGCCGGGCAGATTCCATTAAAGATTCCGGCAGCGACATGAAGTAGTTGCGCATAAGTATAAAGTTGAAGGTACTCACCCCGGAAGCAAAAACCACTGACCAAATCGTATTGGTTAGGTTCAACTGCCGCATAACCAAAAACATGGGGATAATACCGCCATTAAACAACATGGTAAACAAAATCATCATCAAAATGATTTTTTTACCGGGCAAATCATTTTGGCCTAAGCCGTAAGCTAAACTCATGGTCAAAAGCATATTTACAGGCACACCTGTCGCTAAAAGCAGCAGGGTCGAACGATATCCCACAAATATACGCCCTTCACTAAAAAGTGTCGCGTATGACTCAAGCGTAGGGTTGTTGGGCCATAAGATCAACGACCGCTCCAAAAACTCTCTTTGGGTAAGAAACGATGAAACGACCACATTGTAAAAGGGAATGATGATCAAGAGTCCATAAAGAACCAAAAAGATAATCAAAATAATGTCCATCAGTTCCTTTTTATCTTTGTTGTAGATATTAACGCTTTTACTTTTCTTTGTCGGTTTACTTGCTACAGTTATATCTGCCATCATGCACCCCCTATGCGAATAAGCCTCTACCGGATATTTGTTTAATAATCCTGTTACACAGCAACAAGAACATTAAATTAAGAACAGAACGAACCAAAGCAACGGCGGTCGAAAACGAGAAGTCGGCCGCGGCCTGGAAGGTAATCCGGTAGATATACATATCAATAATTTCTGCAACACCTATTACGGCAGGGTTACTTAAATTGAATATTTGATCGAAACCATCTGTCATAAGGTTACCGCAAGCTAAAATAAACATAACTGTAATGGTAGGCATCAAACCCGGCAAGGTAATGTACCGCATACGTTGTAACCTGGACGCACCGTCTATTTCGGCGGCTTCATATTGTTCGGTATCAATCCCGGCAATAGCGGCCAGATAAATGATGGCGACCCAGCCTCCATGGGCCCACATGGCAGTAATATACAATAAAGGCCTAAAGAGCGACGCGTTGCCTAAAAAGTTAAATGAATCCCGGCCCAACATATTGAGTGTGCTGTTAACAAATCCATTACCGCCTAAGAAATTAATAAGTACCCCGGAGATAATGATCCAAGAAAGGAAGTTGGGAAAGGTATAGATTGTTTGCAAGATCTTTTTAAAGCGTCCCAGTCTTACTTCGTTAAGGGCCAACGCAAGTATAATAGGAAATGGAAACTGAACGACCAAACGCGTGATATTAATAACCAATGTAGTTTGAATAGACGCAAAAAACCGCGGATCACGCATGAGATATCCAAATACCTCAAAACCAACCCAGGGGCTGCGCATGATACCTAAGTTTGGCCTAAAGTCCCTAAAGGCCAGTGTCAGCCCACCCATTGGAAAATAGGCAAATATGACATACCATAAAATACCGGGCAAAATCATCAAATAGATATGTCTTGCTTTCCATATTCTACGTCTCAAATCATGCCAATACTGACCGTTTCCCGGCTTGTTTTGTTTCATTAACATTTGACTTTGGGCTTCGACATTTTGGCTTTGCATACCAGTGTGTCCCCCTTTGTTTTTTAAATACAAAATTATAAGAAGTGTCACCCTAGATACGTATGCCGGCACCGTTCTAAAAACAAGAGAGCAAAATTTCTGCCTGACCGCTTTTGATGTTTTGGGGAAAAGCGATCGAAGCCAGTCATAGAAGTAAATCTTTACTTTTTGCTCTAGGCTTTCAGCTGGTTTTCAGTATGTCTCTGCTTTGGTATCGAAGATAAACACATATACTTTTCACATCAGAAAAATCTTTACAGAAATCCTTCAATAAAACGCGTTAGTTATCCTTAAACGATGGATAACTAGCGCGTTTTTATCATTATTTACTGCCTTGGGTCTATATCATTGCATCCACTTTATTGATAGCATCGGCAAACTCTTTGACATTAGTCTCGGTCATTCTTATATTTAAAGTAATGCGCAAAGCACGTTGCAAAATATCAAGAGTATTTGGACACATGTCCACAGAATACTCGACATTTCCTTTGTAGGATGGGTCTTTCCATGGATAACCCGCCGGCGTAGCGCTTACTTTGTTGATGATTGGATCCCAGTGAGAATAGATATGTCTGTCTGGGAAGCCCGCGTTATACACTGAGCCTATGTTAAGGCCTTCTTCAGCTAATAACTCAGACATTTTTTTAGCGGTTGCTTGATCTTTAGCTATAAAAGTAATAGAGAAACCGCAGTCGCCTTCCGGATCGTCTACATACTGCAATTGATAATTTTTTGGCGTATTTAATGATGAAAGCAGTACTTTTTTCAGATGACGGGTATGATCCAAAATACCATCTAATTTATCCAACTGCACACGTAAAATGGCCGCAGAAACTTCGCTGCCACGTAAACCTGCCCTTGCAAAAGGCTTTGTTTCTTTGGTGATAGGCAATTCTGTCTTCCACATAGCCATACCGGAGTCGGATTGATAAACACCCCGTTGGAAAGCATCCGCATTATTGGTAAAAAATACGCCGCCCTCTCCACTGGTGATTACTTTAAAGAAGTTAGTACTCCAAGCCCATGCATCAGAGTCCATACCTACGTATTTGCCTTTGTATTTAGCGCCAATGGCTTGACAAGCATCTTCAATCATAATGAGATTATGCTTCTTTGCAATGGCACGAATAGCGTCTACACGGGCAGGTACACCTTGCATATGCACCAAGATAACCGCTTTGGTATGCGGCGTAATTTTTCTTTCAAAATCCGCAGGGTCCATACCAAGAGAATCATCAATTTCCGCAATAACCGGTACTGCACCTACATCTATAACGGCAGCGGCAGTAGCAATATAAGTATAAGCGGGCACAATAACTTCATCGCCAGGGCCTATTTCGTAGCTGGACAGTGCACAGGATAAAGCACCTGTACCGGATGCTAAAAACAAGGCATAGCTTGCTCCGGTTTTTTCACGCAAAGCGGTTTCCAAATAGTCACACTGACTCATGCCTTTTTCACCGGCATCTTCTCTGTAGCGGAACATTCTTTCATGCTCCTGCTTTATCAAATTTGCGACGGCTTCAACTTCGCGCTCGTCCATTGCAGAACTTCCCAATGCTCCGGCTGGGATTGGGGTTTTAATTGCTTTATCGCTCATAATAAGCTCCTCCTTTTATGTTGTTACTAAGTAAATGCTATACGATACTATATCTGCGCTACCTGCTGCCAGGTACGCGTCCTGCCGCTTTTTAAGATGGCTTCCACTAATACTACCATGTTATGCCCATCTTTAAAAGTGGCAAATGGTGCCGCATCTTTTTCGGGATTTTTCCCGTCCAATACATACTTGTAAAAACTTTCGATATTATTTTTTAAAGCATCAAACCAGCCCTCACCATGGCCTACCGGCAATTGGGAATACGCCCTGGCTTCGGGAGTCATATATGCAGGGTCACGCATAATAATTTGGTTGCCACCTGCGCTCCTGCGCCCATGCCACAGACGCTCGGGATCTTCCTGGCTCCAAGCCAGCGACGCCTCGGAGGCATTTATTTCAATATTCAAATAGCATTTACGGCCTGCACTGACCTGAGACACATGAAACACACCGGAAGCACCATTGTCAAAACGAACCAATACGGCCGCATAGTCTTCCGTATCAATGTTTACCGACTCACGCTGCGTATCATTATCCGATTGAATAAAAGTATCGCTTTTGCCGACACTTTTTTTGCGCACAGGAATAATCGTTTCAATATCCCCAAAAACTTCTGTTATTTTTGACTGCAAAACCGTTTGCGCCAGATCACACCAGTGAGAACCGATATCCGCAAGGGCCCGAGACTCGCCGCATTGCTCTTTGTCCAGCCTCCAATTGTAGTCTGTATCATACAAAAGCCAATCCTGCAAAAAGGATCCGTGAACAATATAGGGCTTTCCGATTTCTCCGGAAGCGATTTGTTCTTTTATATGCAATACCTGAGGATACATGCGATAATTAAAATTAACCGCCGTCACTACATTATGCTGCTTTGCCAGGCTAACCAGTTCGCTGGTCTCCTTTGAATCTACACCGAGGGGCTTTTCGGCAAAAACATGTTTACCTTTGAGTATGGCCGCCTTTATCACTTCATAATGCAAATGATTAGGGGTACACACATGGACGGCATCTATCTCTTTATCATCCAAAATACGGTGATAGTCATCATACACATCAATTGACAAGGCTTCTGCTTTTGCTGCAGCCGTATTGGCATCGGATTCACAAGCTGCTGCAATTTTTACGTATCCTAACCGTTTAATTGCATCCGCATGGGCGGCACCTATAAATCCCAACCCAATAATGGCCGCTTTTGTCCTTTTTCTGCTCATAAATCCCTCCTTCATACAATATCCATAACTCACTTACTTTGCATTTTTTTGGTCATTTTGGATACACTCTATTACACCAACGTCGTCATTTGTGCTATTATATATAAGCTAACATATAATTATAAGGAAACATTGAGACAAAAAGCAGGAGAAAAAAGACATGTACAAGTTACCGGACAGATATGACAGAACGGTATACGACCAAAGTTTCAATGAGTGTGGGTTTCATATCACTCACGCGACTTTGGATTATGATTTCAACAATCATACCCATGATTTTTATGAGCTGGCAATTGTTATTTCCGGCACGGCAAACCATGTGGTTGGCGAGTACACATATCCCATTAAGCGGGGCGATATTTTTGTTATTAAGGGAGACGTCGCCCATGGATATACCCAAGTAAATAATCTGGAACTGATAGAGATAATGTATTTTCCAAACCTGTTTATGGCTGCGGACATGCGTCTATCCGGCCTGCCCGGATTTAGGTCCATGTTTATTTTGGAACCTGAGATGCGGGTTCATAATCATTATCCCTTTACGCTGACCCTTAAAGACAATGACTTTGATTATGTTATTGCCATTTCCGACTTTATTATCCAAGAATTTAATAAAAAAACCCAAAACTACGAAATTGTAGTTAAGCTGTCCGTATTCGCCCTATTTGCTTATCTATCCGTAAAATGCGCAGATTCCAGTGAGGAATCCCATGTAACACAAATTTTATCCAACGCCATTTCGTATATGCAGGAAAACTTGGCCCAGCAAGTTAAAATATCGGATATCGCGTCTAATTTATTTATATCGTCCAGACATCTTTGCCGGCTTTTTAAGCAATACTTTGATTCTACACCCGGTGATTATTTGATGAACATGCGGCTTAAGCATGCGCTGACATTATTGTCAAAATCTAATATGAAGGTAGCCGATGTGGCTATACTTTGCGGGTTTACGGATTCGTCTTATTTTGCGCGGACATTTAAAAAAGCATACGGGATTACTCCAAAAGAGGCTAAACTGATGGAGTTGGATAAGCTGTTGGATATGCTTAAAAAGCTGCAATAACAAGAATCAGGCGCGTGTTTCACCCTAATGTTTAAAACTTGTTTCGCTATTATAATTTGCCATAAAAAACCGCACAATAAATTGGATTTATTTCCAAATCATTGTGCGGTTCGTTTTTCGAGAGTACTTAATATACGCCTATATAATTACAAACTGCCAACACTATCCTTTGCATCGCCCAGCAGCAAAATCGCTTTTTCATCTTCGTACAAGGGATTGGGCACACCGGAATATCCCGGCTGTAAATCATAATTGCAGATAATGATCCGTTTCGCGTCCATGACATTCAATATAGGCATGCCATAAATGGGGGTTTCCGTCGCCGTATTGGCCGCCGGGTTTATTACATCATTAGCACCCACCACGATCGCCACATCACAGTCGCTAAACATTGGGTTAATATCATCAATTTCATATAGCTTGTCATAGGGTACGTCCACTTCGCACAAAAGTACATTCATATGCCCCGGCATACGTCCCGCTACCGGATGTATCGCATACTTTACATCTGCACCGCCTGCTTCCAGCCTGTCAGCCAATTGCTTAACCAATCCCTGGGCCTGAGCAAGAGCCATGCCATAGCCCGGTACAATGATTACATTTTTGGCTTCTGATAATATTTTTTTGGGGTCATCAGCCTTTTTAGCCGATTCATTTCCACCAGATGTTTGCGTATCTGCTGTATCTCCTGTTTCCGCCATATTCGCCGCATTTTCTGCATCGCTCACGTTATCTTGCAATAACTTTCCGATGCTTTCCTTGGCGTCACCTAACAGCAAAACAGCTTTGCCGTCTTCGTACAGCGGATTGGCTACACCCGAATAACCGGGCTGCGTATCATAATTGCATATGATAACAGACTTCGCCTTTTCTACATCCAAAATCGGCATACCATAAATCGGTGTATCATCTGCCGTATTTGCCGCCGGGTTTATTACGTCATTTGCGCCCACAACAATGGCTGCATCGCAATTTTCAAACAAGGGATTAATATCATCAATTTCGTAAAGTTTGTCGTATGGGACATCGACCTCGGCCAGCAATACATTCATATGCCCGGGCATACGTCCGGCTACGGGATGTATCGCGTATTTTACATCAACGCCATTTGCCTCAAGTTTATCGGTCAATTGCTTGACCAGCACTTGAGCCTGAGCAAGAGCCATTCCGTACCCCGGTACAACAATCACACTTTTGGCTTCTGCCAATATTTTCTGTGGATCAAGGGCAACGCTTTGTCCGCTTACTGAAGAATCTTCAACATCTGATACGGCCGGGGGGGCAGGTTCAGCGTGGTCTGATGATGCGGCAACTTCCTTTTGAGGCGCTGTACCGGATGCTTTGGAACCGGCAGCCACCGAGGTCTTGCCAAGTATAATGTCCATGAGTCCACGATTCATGGCTTTGCACATGATCTGTGTCAAAATGAGCCCGGCTGCGCCTATAACGCCCCCGACCGCCACCAATAAAGGATCTGAAACCGTCATGCCCGCTGCCGAAACGGCTATACCCGACAAGGAATTTAACAACGAAATGGCAATGGGCATATCCGCGCCGCCAATCCGGATGGCAAATGCCACGCCAAAAAATCCGGACAGCAGTACAAGGGCCAAAATAAACCAGGTTATATGCAAAGATGCGCCTAAAACCATAGCTACCAAAAAGGCAAACATCAGGACAATAGACAAAACAGTCAGTCCCTTATGCCATTTCCATACAACCGGCTTTTGAGACAGTACATTATGCAATTTGCCCGCAGCCACCAAACTACCCGTTAGCGTCGGCATACCGATACACAAGGTCAGCCCTGCCACCGCCAATTCAAACAGCGAGATGCTTCCGCCATAAAGTGCCACAATGGCTACAATAGCCGAAGCCGCACCGCCAAATCCGTTTAAAATAGCAACGGTCTGAGGCATTTCGATCATTTTAACCCGATAAGCACCTATTAAACCGATAACCAGCCCGACTGCCAAAAAAATCCATATATCCACGGCAGACAGCATATCATACCAAATCAAAGTAAGAATAATGGCGATACCGGTACATACCGCAGATAATTTATTGCCAAAGGCCGCCTTTTCGACACGGCTCATACACGCAATACCTATCAGTATGCCGAAAATCAAGATGATTAATATGCCATAATATAACAAATCCGTCATCGGATCACCCTTCCGAATTTTTAGGGAGCTTAAACATTTTCAACATACGATCCGTCACACCAAAACCACCCACTACATTTATCATAGCAAGGATAAGCGCCGCATATATGAGCAATCTACTGCCCAGCCCTATCCCTGCGGATCCGGCGATAATGGCCCCAAGTACTGTAATACCGGCCAACGCATTCATCCCCGACATCAGCGGCGTATGCAGCAGCGACGGCACATTATTAATTAATTTGTACCCAACTACCGTAGAAACAATAAATATCCCGATTAAAATAATGGGGTTCATGCATTTCCTCCCATAGCTTCCAGCGCACCCGCATGGACAACTTTACCATTGTGAGTAGTCAATATTCCCTTAACAATCTCATCATTTTCGTCCAAATTCATGGTGCCGTCTTTCAGCAAATATTTAAGCAGCTCGTACATATTTTTTGAAAACATCCAAGTGGCGCTGGTCGGCAGCATACCCGGGATATTCTTGATACCGTTAAGGGTCACCCCGTGTTTTTCAACGATTTCACCCGGTACGGTAATTTCGCAGTTACCGCCTTGGTCGATGGAAACATCCACCAACACCGAACCCGGCTTCATGGATTTAACCATGTCTTCCGTTACCAGGATAGGCGCAAGCCGGTTAGGCACTAAGGCCGAGCAAAATACAATATCACTTTGCGCAACGACTTCGCTTAAAGCGGCGCGTTCCTTCTCAAGCCATTCGGCCGATAATTGATTGGCGTAGCCTCCCTGTCCAAGGGCGATATCAATAGGTACGCCGGTTTCTGTAATGGCAGCTCCCAAGGATTTACCTTGTTCGGATGCATCCGGACGTATATCGGCTGTTTTTACAATCGCCCCCATACGCTTAGCTGTAGCAATGGCCTGCAAACCGGCCACTCCGGCACCTATGACTAAAACATTGATAGGCCTAATCATACCCACTGCGCTACCGATCGGTGGAGCAAATACCGTAAGGGTATCTATCGCCATCAACATGCCTTTATATCCGGCACATGTAGACATAGATGTGAGCGCATCCATCTTTTGCGCACGGGAAATACGCGGTACACCATCCAGTGTAAGCGCGGTCACACCCTTAGCGCCTAAAGCTTTAACCATTTCATGATTAGCGGGAGAAGCCGGGTGGATAAAGGTAATTAAATACTGGCCTTCATGCATCATATCCACTTCAGAACATTGTTTTGCTTTATTAAATTGCGGCTCTTTCACTTTGAGAATCACATCGGCTTTAGTGTAAATGTCTGCTACATCATCAATAATTTGCGCGCCTGCTTCCAGATACTGCGCGTCGCTGTAATAAGAACCTTCACCGGCAGCACGCTCAACCAATACGGTCAAGCCATCCTTTACCATTAACGCCGCGGTGTCCGGCGAGGCAGATACACGCCGTTCGCCTTGCATAATTTCTTTTGGGATACCAATGACCATAAAAAACGCCTCCTAAGTTTTTGAGCAAATACTGAAAAATCGTTTACCATCAAATCAGTATTTGATTCATATTATACCAATTATACCAAAAGCCATATGGGAATAAAAATTCTACAAGTATAAAATTTGCAAAATTTACATTTTACATACAGCTTTTATCATTTAAAATCGTTACGATTATAAGTGATGCAACATGAAATTTTAAGTAAGTATATGGACATAAATACGGAGAAAAAAGACATTGAAATCTTGCGAAATATTGACAAGGCAGTTTTTTGAGACTATAATGCCTATTGTTATGCGGATGTGGCGGAATTGGCAGACGCGCAAGGTTCAGGTCCTTGTGTCCGCAAGGATGTGCAGGTTCAAGTCCTGTCATCCGCAGATAAGTGTTCTTACTTAAACCAGCACCAGTAAAAAAGGGGCTGGTTTTTGTTTTGGATTTTTTCAAAAGAGCCGAAAACAAAAGATGGGCGGCCTTGTGATTATTGATGAAGTGGGCTACTCTCGTTTCGTTGCAGGATAGGGCGGTTAATTTACATCGATTCCCGATACTCTGACATGTGACGGTCGATGTTTCTGGAGTGATGGAATATGCGGTGGACTATTACTAGCTTTCGCTTCTCGTCTACACTGTAAAACAGGATATAGTCACCTAAAACCATACGTCGGAAGAATGGGTCTAGCTCATATTCAGGACAGCTAAATGGCATAGTCTTTAGCGAGCGGATTCGCTCTTTCATAGACTCAAAGAACCTGCGAACAGCACTGCGACTATATTGGGCGAGATACTCCTCAATCGTCTTGATGTCCTGCTCACCGGCGTCTAAAATCTTCAGACGATAACTCATAAGCCTCGCGCCGTAAGCCGCTGCTCTAGGCGGTCAAAGACATCCTCTGCATCATGCAGGACAACATCTGGGGCATCAAGTGATGCTTTTGATTTCTGGAGTTCGCTGTAGATATGTTGCTGATGGAGGAACTCCTCAAATTTACTGAACATGTCCATATTTATCAAGACCATTTCACCCCTACCATTATTGGTGATAATGACATGGTCGCTCTCTGATACGGTTTTTGCTACCTCAGCATAATGGTTACGTAAATCCCTTGACGGTCTAACTTGTGTTTTTAGCATAAGCTCACACTCCTTTCTTTCTTTTTTTAATACTATTGTAGTCCAGTATGACTACAATTACAAGAATAATATTTACCAACGTCCACGCCTACGACAAAACTAAGCTGCGCTTCACCTATCACCGCTAGGGTATTGAACTACATCCCCTTAATCCGAATCTTGACCCAATCATTCAATAAATTGGCAAAGGGTTCGGATTTTTGTTATGCTTATTAGCGATGGGAGGAATGCTCCAATGCCTGAGTACATAGTATCCACACAAGTAAAAAAAATAGTCCTATGGCTAATATTCGCAACATATATCGTGGTCGTTTTAAGGTTAACGATTTTTCGCCTTGCCCCTTTAAACGAAAGACAAATTAGCTTGACCTTATTCATCGACTTAATAAATGTCTATAGACATGCAGGATTTATGCCATTTATCCGGCTGTTTTTAGGAAACATAGCATGGTTTATCCCATTTGGATTGTTGCTGCCTATGTTGATAAAAAGAAATCCATTCTGGCTTATTACTTTCCTTGGTTTTTTGTTTTCACTGGCGATTGAAGCTACGCAGTTTATATTCTACAGAGGCGTTGCAGAGCTTGACGATTTATTTTTAAACACAATCGGCGTAATAATCGGATATTTTATGTTCAAACTATTTTCCCAGCGTTTGAAAGCTCACGAAGAGAAGCATGGCAAACTTGATATAATCATCTCAATCAATTTTAAGTATCTGGTGGCGTTCTTAGTCCTCTTTGCCGCGATAGTGGCCATAGCTCTTTTTGTCCAAGGGGGCTTTATCAGAAATCATTTTGGAGATATACTGATCGTCCTTTTCATCTACTGCTTTATCAAAATTTTTGTGAAAAATAAATTCAAATGGCTGTGGCTTTACATTTTTATCTTTGCAACTTTAGTGGAGATCGGTCAATATTTTGGCTTGGTATATTTGCTTGGGCTTGGACATTCCCGGCTTGCACGGATTGTGGTTGGAGTTACTTTTGATGTTTGGGATATTGTGATGTACTTTGTGGGATGTGTTTTGATATTGCTCTATGAAAAAGCGCAGGGTGAATAATTGTACTTAACTCACCAAGAGGGTGTTTACAGGAATAATCCCTTAAGAAATGAGGTGCAAATGATGTTAGTTATCCGTAAAGCACGTTCTGCCGACGCAGAAGCATTGCACGATTTATATTTTAACCATTTGACAGCGTATCCCCCCAAAGAGGCGCAAGATATGAATACATGGCGAGAGAAGCTCACGCGTTTTGAAGATAATCCCCTTTACTATTTGCTGGTGGGAGAAGTAAATGGCCGCGTCGTATCATCGGTTACATTAGTCGTAATAGAAAATCTCACCCATAATTTGCGCCCATATGCCCTCATAGAAAATGTAGTTACCCACGCCGATTACCGCGGCAAACACTTTGCTACCCAACTTATGAATAAGGCCAGTGATATTGCTGCCAATATGGGATGTTATAAGGTCATGTTACTAACCGGTTCCAAACGGGATAGCACATTAAGATTCTACGAAAATTGTGGTTTCAACAAAAATGATAAAACCGGTTTTATCAAAAAGTTATAAAATCAACAAAAATTATGAGATTTCAAAAGGCGATTGATTGGACTATATATGCTTCAATAAGCAGATGTAGATTGCTCCCCTCCCCTATTCGCTGTATAATAACAAACACCCAAAAAACCGAAAAGGAGCTGCACTATGTATAGAATCGGAATTATCGGAACAGAAAACAGCCACGCCATGGCTTTTGCCAAAATCATCAACTTGCCCAGCCCCTTAACCGGAAAGCCTCTTTATCCGGATGCCAAAGTCGTAGGCGTATACGGCCCGGACAAATCCACCGCCCAACCCATCGTAGATGAGGCAGGGGCAGAATTTGTGGCAGAATGCCCGGAGGAATTTTTCGGTAAAGTAGACGCTATGTTGATCACTAACCGTAAAGGGTCCCTTCATGGGGGTTATGCCATGCCTTTTATTGAAAAAGGGTTGCCGGTATTCATTGACAAGCCCTTCACATCCTGTGTGAAAGAGGCGGAAGCATTGGTTGAAGCAGCTAAAAAAAGCGGATCGAAGCTGTCCGGCGGTTCAGGCTGCAAATTATCTTACGATGTTTTAATGCTGCAAAACAGTGTACGTAACTTGGTTGCCTCCGGTGATATGGTCAGCGGCTCCATGAACTTTGCCGCCGATCCGGAAAGTGAGTATGATGGTTTTTATTTTTACTCACCACATCTGACCGAAATGGCCCTAACCGTTTTTGGTTATAATGTGCGCAGTGTCCTTACCAGAGATAATAATGGCAGCCGGATTAGTATTTGGCGATATGACGGTTATGATGCTGCCCTCCATTATTCAAAAGGTACACCGGCCTCCAGTGCTGTCATTTACTCTAAAAGCGGGAATATTATGCGTAACATCGATATCTCGATGATATACAGCCATGAGGTGGAGCGCTTTATCCACATGCTGCGTACAGGTGAGATGCCTGAACCTTATGAAAATCTGATTATGCCGGTACGTATGATTTCCGCTATAGAAGAATCGATTAAAACCGGCGCAGAGGTAAAAATCTAATAGAACCGTAACATAACATTCAATAAACAATGAACGTGACACACGATAGCACGAGAGCTTGCAACCTTGCTACGTTATTCAAGTTAATTTGCTAGTATTAATAAGATACGCCCATATTCTTGATATTTTGAGATATGGGCGTTTTACTTTGTATAGCGAATTAATTCGAAATCACTCTAACTTTGATTTTGCAAACTTATCACATATGTTCCCATTATTATGTTTTATTCCTTTATTTTCAATGTATTTCTAGCAAAAATCAGCATTGACAATGCACATCGGCTTAGTGTAATATTACCGAAACAAAGACAACATCTACGAAACATGTATCAACAATTGCAGAATTAATTTCGTCTGTATTGTTTGTATTGAACATAGTTTCCATCCTAACAACTCGAGAATCAAAGATTTTCGGGTGTAAGTTTATAAAAAGCTATTCGCAAAAGAATTGATTGACGAATAAACCGGAAAGCGCAAAAAAAGAGACAGATTCAATAATAGTCATTGAAGCTGCCTTTAAATTTGTATTTAATTTTCGCAAAGCAAATTGTATGATAATGTCGAGACTGTATCGAATTCATGACGAAAGTGCCTTTGCCTATTCGTCAAACAATTCTTTTACGAATAGTTTTTTATGATGAAAATAAAACGACTTTTGACTTTTTCACTCTTTAGCTAACGTTTAGCTGCAAAAAGAGCTTTACAGCTCTATTTAATAGACAGAAGGGAGAGAAGTCGAGGAGGGTTAATCAGTTACCCAAACCCCTCCGACATAAAGCTTATGATCAAACTCAAACAATCGGCTTCAACCGGTGAGACAGTGAGAATCCAGCAGAGCAATATCCTGAGCAGAGCTTTGTATCGATTATACAAAGAGCGCGCTTTATGGCTTCTTGCTTTGCCGGGGATATTGTGGTATTTGATATTTGCATATGCACCTATGTACGGTCTTGTAATCGCTTTTCAAAACTATTCACCTGCCAGAGGGATGTTTGGCGGGCCTTGGGTAGGATTCGAACATTTCATATCCTTTTTTTCATCTCAATTTGCCTGGCGCGTCGTCCGCAATACAGTGCTTCTTAGTGTTTACGGTATTATTTTTGGTTTCCCAGTACCTATCTTTTTGGCAATCATGCTTAACGAAGTTAAAGTGAACTGGTTTAAACGTTTTGCCCAAAGCGTCAGTTATCTGCCGCATTTTATATCGGTAGTTATCGTCGTTGGTATGGTTGTAAACTTTGTCTCACCGGAAGGTATCATTAATCAGGCTGTCGTTGCCCTTGGTGGGGAAAGCCGAAACTTCCTGATCATGCCCGAGTGGTTTAGGACGATTTTTATATCCAGTGTTGTCTGGCAAACGGCAGGTTGGGGATCCATTATATATCTTGCGGCCATTTCTGGCATTGATCCGGAATTATATGAGGCCGCCACTGTTGATGGGGCCAGCCGAATAAAACAGATCCGTCATGTTACTATCCCTTGCCTTTTGCCAACCATTACTATTTTGCTGATTCTCAATGTGGGTACGATATTAAGCGTCGGATTTGAAAGAGTCCTCTTGCTATACAACCCCGCGACATTTGAAACCGCTGATGTTATCGCCACCTTTGTATTTAGAAGAGGTATCGGCGGCGGCGAGTTTAGTTATGGTGCGGCAGTTGGGATGTTTCAGTCTGTGGTCAATCTCTTACTTGTGGTTTCTGCTAACGCTATTAGCCGCAAAGTCAGTGAAACCAGTCTTTGGTAGGGGTGAAAATAGATATGAATTTATTTAAACGTCAATCTCCGTCAGATATCGCTTTCAGTATATTTGTATACACATTTATAATTTTCATCATAATCGTTACGATGTATCCTTTTGTTTTTGTTGCCAGTGCATCAATCAGCTACACTCAATATTTGGCCAGACAAGAAATATGGCTCTATCCCAGAGGTATCAATTTTAATGCCTATCGACGGGTTTTAAATGATCCTATGCTACTGACCAGCTATCGCAACACTCTTTGGCAAGTGGCAGTAGGCACCACCATCAATCTTTTTATGACCACCACCCTTGCCTACAGTCTATCACGCAGAAATTTTAGCGGCCGCCGTTTCCTTATGATGGCTGTTGTTTTCACCATGTTTTTTAGTGGGGGAATGATCCCCACATATATGATTGTACGTAGCTTAGGCCTGCTTAACACCCTTTGGGCCCTGGTCATCCCCACAGCAATCAGTACTTGGAACCTTATTGTTACCAGATCCTTTTTTGATAGTGTGCCGGAATCTTATCATGAGGCCGCTACCATTGACGGTGCCGGAGAGTTTAGGATATTCTCCACCATTATATTGCCCTTATCTAAGCCGATACTGGCCACCATGGTACTGTTTTACGCTGTCGCCCATTGGAATAGCTTCTTTAACGCCTTGCTTTACATTAACAGAGAGCATCTGTTTCCGCTCCAGATATTTTTGCGCCGGATACTTATCCAATACGAGGCCAGCGATATGATGGTGGATGTTATTTTGGACCGAGAAGCAGTGGGCCTCTCGATACGCTACGCCGCGATTATCATTTCTACCGTACCAATACTTTGTGTTTATCCATTTTTGCAAAAGTATTTTGTTAAAGGAGTTATGATTGGCGGAATCAAGGGTTAATATCGGACACACTTTATAAGTTGTGGATTAAATCTGTGAAACCAATCACAAACCGCAGATTTGCCTCACAAATAGTTTATAAGGTGTCTGATTGATAATTTATAATCTACCATTATTAAGGAGGAAAAAAATGAAACGGAAATTAATGAGTTTCATCGCATCAACACTTGTACTTGTTTTATTGGCTTCATGTGCCGGCCCTGCTGCGCCAACAGGGGGAGATGCTCCGGCGGCCGGTAATCAACCTGCGCAACAGCCCGCCCAGCAACAAGCTGCGGATACTCCCGCTGACGCTGATGTTGATTTTGGAACGACCGGGCTGCTTCCTATCGTTCCCGAACCAATCACCCTTACAGCACTGGCGCAAACGCGTCCGGACATCACTTTAGGCAATGACATGTCCGTCATGCAGGAATTGGCCAGGCGCACAAATATCCATATCGAATGGCAGCTGTTGCCAATTGATGCCGCTGAGCTGATGACGGTATTTAATGTAATCATGGCCTCTGGCGATATCCCGGATATTGTACAACACACCAACGCCAACAATGTCAACCGTTTTGGTATGGAAGGCTTGTTTTTACCATTACGGGAACTTATTTTAGATTATGCCCCTAACATGGTGGCAGCTTTCAACAACCCACTGGAAGGTGAGATAATCCCTTATGACATCAATGTTTGGGGCCAGATCACTGCGCTTGACGGGGAAATTTACAATGTACCTATCATTTCATCTTCAAATGCCATAGGCGCTGTTTGGGGTATCCGTACAGACTGGCTGGAAGACCTTAATATGGAGGTCCCCACCACGGCTGACGAACTCCATGAGGTACTCAGAGCTTTCTACACATTAGGTGACGATATCATCCCATTTGCTGCCACTCAAGGCCAGCACACCGAAAGAATCACGCCTCTGGTTAACGCCTTTGATGCCAATATGGATTTATTCATCGACGGCAACCAGATTAGATTTGGTCCTATCTATCCGGAATGGCTGGAAGGTATTACCTTCATCAATCAGCTCTACGAAGAAGGACTTATTGAAGAAGATTATCTGACCGCAACCAATGACATGTGGCGCGCCCGTGCCGGCGGTAACCGCGTAGGATTAGGATTTATGTGGCCGGGCAGCGGTTTTGGTGTTATCAACAATGACCTCCAAACCATGGACGAAAGATTCCGCTTTGAGCCGATTTTACCTTTCTACAGTCCGTCCGGCAGACGTTTTAAAGACATCAGAACCTCCGGTAACGCGGTTATGTACCGTGCATCTATCAGCGCCCGTACCAATTATCCTGTAGAAATCATCAGACTTTTTGACTACCTCTTCACTGAAGAAGGCACTACCCTTGCAGCTTTCGGTATCGAAGGTCCACATCATACTATTGTAGATGGCCGGCCTTTTTACACCGACTTTGTTATCAATAACCCAGACGGTCTTGATCCTGAAACCGCCCGTATCCGCGAAGGTATGATCTGGCAGCTCTTCCCTTATATGCTGGGTTGGGAAAACCATTTCCAAGCCAATGCAGTGCTTGCGCCATGGACTATCGCCTGTTGGGAACTCTATATGCATCCCGGATTTGTAGAAGCACCGCTGCCGATTCTCCCATTTAGTGAAACTCAAGTTACACGTTTTAACTCTCTAAGGGCAGAAATCGATACATTTCGTGAGCCTATGATCAACAGATTTATTATGGGTCAAGAGCCACTCGAAAACCATGATGCTTTCGTTCAGGGTCTCTTCAATGCCGGCCTTCAAGAATTGCTTGATTTAATGAACGAAGCATTCCAGCTTTACCTACAACAGTCGTAAACCATTCGAAAAAGGAGCTATATATGTATAGGATTGGAATTATCGGAACAGAAAACAGCCATGCTATGGCTTTTGCCAAAATTATCAACCTACCCAGTCCCTTAACCGGAAAGCTTCTTTATCCGGATGCCAAAGTTGTAGGCGTATACGGCCCGGACAAATCCACCGCTCAACCCATCGTAGACGAAGCAAAGGCAGAATTTGTGGCAGAATGCCCGGAGGAATTTTTCGGTAAAGTAGATGCTATGTTAATCACTAACCGTAAGGGTTCACTCCACGCCGGATATGCCATGCCTTTTATCGAAAAAGGGTTGCCCTTGTTCATTGACAAGCCTTTCACCTCCTGTGTGAAAGAGGCGAATGCGCTGGTTGAAGCGGCTAAAAAAAGCGGTTCGAAATTATCTGGCGGTTCCGGCGTCAAATTAGCTTATGATGTTTTGATGCTTCAAAACAGCGTACGTAATTTAGTCGCCTCGGGAGATATGGTCAGCGGATCCATGAACTTTGCCGCCGACCCGGAAAGTGAATATGATGGTTTCTATTTTTATTCACCTCATCTGACCGAAATGGCGCTGACTGTTTTTGGACATGATGTCCGCAGCGTCTTTACCAGAGATAACGACGGCAGCAGGATCAGTATCTGGCGGTATGACGATTTTGATGTTTCTCTTCATTATTCGAAAAACACCCCTGCCTCCAGCGCTGTTATTTACAGTAAAACCGGAAATATCATGCGCAACATTGATGTTTCCATGATATACAGCCATGAGGTTGAGCATTTTATCCATATGCTACGTACAGGGGAAATGCCTGAGTCTTACGAAAGCCTGGTTATGCCGGTGCGTATGATCGCCGCTGTGGAAGAATCGGTTAAAACCGGTGCAGAGGTGAAAATCTGATAGAGCATTGCAATACAATGGCTTCGCCGAAAAGAGGCGAAGCGTCGCGCAGGGAACATTGGAAGGATTGAAAATGATATTGGTATGAAATGATTTTAGCCATAAAAAATGCATCTTCATCTCGTTTGAGATGATAGATGCATTTTTTTAGTATCTCTCACTGGGGAATGTTTACACTTTATACTTATCAAAAGCTGCAAAAAACGCTTTTATCCTATCAAACTTATTTTCCTGATAGGCATAAGCACCAAACTGAGTCCTTATAATGGCGATGCCTGCCTGCACAACTTCATCAACCCAAGCCTGTATCTGTTCATCCGTCATACCGGTAATATAATAAGAATACAACAGCCAATCCACAGTAATATCCGGATCCAAATTATCTCTAACGGCTTCAAGCGTAATCATATCAGACACTGAAGGCTGATAATGAGTGATCTTGGCATGTTTCAGATACTTCAAATGGGCCGGAAAAAGATTTTCCACATGGACAAAACGGGAAGGGCCGGAATATATCCCATTAAATCTTTGATCCCAATATGGGATTACAAATTCGTCCCACATGGCCGGAGGTATTAAACTGGCATGATCATCGACTATGCCCCCATTGGGCTGTATTTCAGGTTGATTGTTTATACGACGGATCAATTTCGTAAAATCGATGGTACTGTCCGTCAACAGTTCAAGAAACACCTTGCATTTTTCCGGTTCGTCATATAAGTCCAGCAAAAAATCCTGTCCTCGCATCAACACAGCTGAGGTTAAAGGCCCTTGATCACCAAACCCGGAAAAGGGAATGTTTTCTTCCGGAAATTCTGTTTTCAGGTAATCCCATAATTCTAAATAATGCTGAAACCATTGGTTTGCAGAAAAATCCATGCCCTTTTTTTCTTTGAGAATATCGATGGCTTCGTCAATAGAACCGGCAAAGGCCGTAATATTCGGCTCTCCGTCTTCGGGTATGGTAACCGGGGCACCTATACTTATCAAATGGCCGTACGAAATTGGCGGCGGTGATGGTTTGCGCATAGGAAATAAGTCCCCGTAATAATCTTTCAGTACTTCGGTCCCTTTTTTCCAAGCATAAGCGCATTTTTTCTTATCCATGTAAAAATCATTCATACTGACCTTAGCTATAGCCGGAATAACATCGTGATAAACTTCTACAGTTGGGAAAAGCTCCTTTTGATTATAGCTGTATTTCATTTTATCCCTCTTTCAGCGTCGATTTTTGATAAACCTATTTTATCGCCGTTTCTCAATATACGTTTGGCATTATCGCAATAAATCTTTTGAAGCGCCCCTTCCGACAAAGACAATCCTTCCAGTGTTTCTCTATGGACATTATCAAAATAATCCCGGCCAAATACAACTCTGTCCTGCCATGTTTCCAAAAATTTGCGGCTAAAATCATGGTCACGGTTAAGAGCGTTATTTCCCGATCCCGCCGAAATATCACAGTATAGATTTGGATATTTTTCAAGCAGCTGTTCTATCATCCCTCCCGGGATCACAGGCTTTTTGGGATATGCCTCGGTTTTATAAAGCTCATCATTGGATATATGGGCCCAAAAGCCGGGAGCATGACCGATAAAATATGTTTCCGGACACAGGGCAAGTACACGTTCAAGCACCTCAAGCCCGCCGCCATACCAATAACTTGTCCATGGATGGGAGCCTTCGCCTAATTCGTAATCAAAATGCATGAGCACCGGAAGGCCATATTCTCCACACACCCGGTACATACGGATTGCATCCCGGTCATCGTACATCATACGCAGCTTTAGTTCCCCATACATGCTGATGTCATACATTCCTATAACCGATTTTAACCGGTCGATGGAATCCGGTTTTCGGGGATCCGGGGCATAACCAAGCAAAAATCTGTCCGGCGCTTTCTCTTTATAAGAAACACAGCGCTCGAAAGGTACCGGCATATCCGAAAAGGGCGAAAAATTATGTTTTGTCTCGGGATTATAATCGGTTACCGGACATTCCCACGACACCAAGCAAGTCATATCAATGCCGTATTGATCCATATTTTGCAGCATTTTTTCCACACTGTATTTATGATAATCAGCATGATTATGGATATCAATAATCATTACGTAGCCTCCTCGTATTAGGCCTTATTCCTATAATAATCCGCTACCTTACGGATGGCTCTAATCATCTCATCCACATCACTGTCCGTGTAAAATTCGCTGATCGAAAACTTTACCGCGCTGTCAAGGATATACTCCGCTGTTGGGCACATCCCTTTTTTATATTCGATCTCTTTTCCGTAATATTTCGAATCAAAGGGAGCACCGGTACCGGGATATATATTCTTTTCCGTAAACAGCGGATATTCGTAAACACAAGTAGGAATATAGCCATGGGATGCGGGTAAGCCCTCAGCACTTAAAGCCTTTGCAAATTCCGATGCATGCACTCCTGCTTCTTGGGCGTTAATCTGCATCATGTAAAACCAGTAAGAGGATTTGCAGCCTTCCAATACTTTTGGTGGATAGACACCTTTTAACCCTGAAATCCCTTCCGTTATCCGATCTCCTATTATATTACGTCGTGTACAGATGGCCTCCAGCTTATCCAGCTGGGCAATGCCCACTGCCCCCTGCAGCTCCGTCATCCTATAATTGGGAGCCAAAAATTCGCAATTGCGCACCGCGGCACCGTCTCCCAGGCGGTCGTAGTTTTTATCGGCAAATTTAAACGCCTTCCGGTATAGGGTCTCGTCATTGGTAAGAACCGCCCCGCCGTCACCGGTGGAAATATGTTTAAACTCGTTGGTGGAAAAACAGCTGATGTCTCCCATGGTGCCGACTAATTTGCCTTTATAATATGAAAGCCAACTTTGTGCGCAGTCCTCAATCACATAGACATTGTGCCTACGGGCAATATCCATAATGGCGTCCATATCCGCAGGATTCCCTGCAAGATGCACTACCATAATTGCTTTTGTCTTGTCCGTAATTTTCTCTTCCACCGACTTTGGATCAAAATTATAGGTATGAGGATCCAGATCCGCAAAAATAGGGATAGCATTTTGATACAATACACCGATGACCGTGCCTATATCCGTAATGGGCGGCACGATTATTTCATCGCCTTCAGTCACTCCCAAGGCCCCTAAGGCCACGTGAATAGCCGCGGTACACGATGATGCGGCAACGCAATACTCCATACCGTATATTCCCGCTAATTTTTCGCAAAAGCCTTTGACTTTTTTCCCTTGCCAGTAAAACAATGTCTGTTGTTCAAGGGCTTCTTTCAGCTGAACCAGCTCTTCCTCACCAAACCGGTTGCCGGATCCAAAAGGCGTCGTTTTTACCGGAGCACCTCCGAATAACGCTAAATTTTCCATGAGTCCTCTCCTTTAGCTTTCCTTGCTATCCGCAGGCGCACTATAAAAATACCATCTGCCCATACCCATATCATCAGAATTTCCCGGATCGTCTTTAAGCAGCTCTTTGTAATTTAATGCTACTTTTTTATAAGCCTCGGCGTACTCTTGGATGATTTCGGGACGATAATGCTTAAACCATGGAATACCGTAACTGCGGCTATTGGCGATTTTACACTGAGGCAGTTCAAGATCCAGCTTGCGCACATCCCGGGAAGCATTGGCAATGCGGGTGGGTTTGCCTTGATTATACAAATCCGCAGTTTGGAATATGCTGTGGGTATGCAGCGGGTTGTTAACCCCCGGAGAACATCCTACCCCTTCGGCATTGACAGCCTGGCAAAAACGGGTTACGGACAATCCGCCCAATTCTTCCGGTTTATATAAACCGGCGGCGGCGTACCAGCCTGCCATATTACTGCCTTCTTTTTCATCTACCCGATGAGCCTGCAAACCGGGTACGCCCTCAAGCAGATCCCAAAAATAATTCATCGCTTTACGAATCTCTTTGATTCGCTCATCATAATACTTAATTTGTACAAGGCCGATCGCAGAGGAAAATTGATTGACCCTGCCTTTCATGCCCAAAAGGGGCAGTCCCTTATACCGGTTTATTTCAGGAGTCGTTACTCTGTCATCAAAGCGCTCATAATGGGCGCTGGCCAGGGCCTTTTCGTAAATCACAAGGTCGTTGGTGGTCAGCATCCCTGCTTCACCTGTAGCAAAGGACTTTCCGCTCATCAGCGATGTGGCGTTGACATCCCCAAATGTCCCTAATTTTTCACCTTTATAAAATCCTCCTTGCGCATGGGAGGTGTCTTCAATCACTTTAATATTATGTTTTTTTGCCACCTTCATGATACCGTCCATATTTGCGGGATGGCCAAGGTAATGGATAACGATGATGGCTTTTGTCCTTTCGGATATACATCTTTCTATGTCGTTCGGATCAATACATAGGGAATGTGGCTCAATATCAGCAAAAACCGGCGTAGCCCCAAGAGAGTATGCGGATAATATGCTCGCCCAATACGTGACACTCGGGCATATCACTTCATCTCCGTTGCCCACACCAACAGCAAACATGGCGGCAAGTACGGCCATTGTCCCGTTAGTATATCCAACGGCATATTTGCTGCCTTGCCACTGAGCATATTTTTCCTCAAATTCCATCGTTAAATCTGTGCCGGACATTGAACGGTCATGAAGCACTTTAATGATGGCATCTTCATCCTCTTTGGTGATAATTGGCCAGGTAAAAATATCTCCCGGATCTTTGGTTACGGCTTTGCTGCCACCGAAAATCGCTAGCTCAGACATGATAGTCTCCTCCTAATTTGTAAAAAAAAGGGCGCTTTCAAACTCATAAGCGCCCTTGCATACTAATTCTTATTTAAAATAATCCCAGTGAATGCTATCCAGCGAATATTTGCTGGCAGGTTCCGGCTCACGCTTAATCCACTGTCCGCTGGTGAAATCAGGGAAAGCAACCGGCATACCGCCCATAGCGATTGAATCTTCGCTTAAGCAGGTAATAGCCATCCACGCCGCCGTGTCATACACGTCAATAGGCGGAGCGATCTGACGCTTAACCGCATCAATAAAGCCTGCCAAAACAATATAATCAGTGCCGCCATGGCCACCAAAACCACCGGCTTTGCTGTCGGCTTCCGCCGCCGCTTTAGCCGTTTCGGTCCATAGCGGATGCTCGTATTTTTCAAACCATTTTTCTTGACATTCCCATTGGTCAAAGGTTTCGTGACTATCTTCAAAATATATGGTAGCACAGTCGCCCATCCAGATCCCTTTGGTACCCTGTACACGCTGGTTGGCATAACGAGGCCTTGGCAAAGTACAGTCATGGATAATATGAACCACTTCGCCGCCGGCACATTTGATGGTAGTGGCTACCACATCGCCGCAGGCAATTGGCTGGTCAATCATATCGTAATTGTTTTGAGCTTCAGGCAAAGGTCCGTCATATTTACCTGCCAAAGAATCTTTAACCCAAGAATTATACGCTTTACGGTCATTAGCAAAATATTTAGACAATCCACGGGTTTTTGTCGCTACAGATGAAAGAGTCATAAAACGGTTGCCACGGTTGATACTAAGGTTTTTAGCGATAGGGCCAATCTCGTGGGTAGGATAAAGCTCTCCGTTACGTTTAACAAAATGATCAAAACGATAATGACGAATTTCACGTCCTAACCCGATTTCGTCTCTCAGGTCATGGGCATAGCTGCCGGACAGGTAAACCAGTTCGCCAAACAATCCTTCTTTGACCATCCGAAGCATTGTTAAATTTGTACGGCTGTAATTGGCATTTTCCAAAAGCATACAATGTACGCCGGTTTCTTCGTATGCGCGGATTAAGCGCCAGCACTCTTCAATTGAAGCCGCGCCGCCCACTTCTATAGCGGTATAAACACCTTTACGCATGGCATCTACCGCAATTTTAATATGGGTCAGCCAATCAGTAAAGACAAGCAGTGCATCCATTTCTACTTTGTCCAACATCTCGTGATAACAGGCAAAGGTTTGAGCTGTTTGATTAGCCCGAGTTTTAAGGGCTTCCAAACCATCGGCTACGCGATCTTCATATAAATCGCAGATAGCCACTACCTCTACCCCGGGTACAGCACGGCAAGTCATCATGGACTCTATACCTCTATGGCCGAGACCCACCACACCTACGCGTACTTTGTCTTTTACATTTCCCATTTGATATTCCTCCCAAGAATGTATTTTTTTGATATTTATTCAGACGGATTTTCTTTAGACCAACCCGTGCTGTAAGCAGGTGAAACCTCTCTGCCGTCACTGGTTAGCGACGCCAATTTAACCGACTCTTTCTTTTTCCCAAAAAAACGCAGGATATTATCCCAATAAATTGCATTTTGGGTTTTAGTGTCCACACCTAACTCCGCATACAAACCATTGTCTATATCCTGCCACTTGCGGGCCCATTCTACGCTATAATCTGAAGTATTACTGTCGGTCCCAAAAAGAATATGATTCTTTACATCATAACCCACAGTAAAAAGCTTAGTCAGCAGTTCCCGTCTATACGCTACAGGAGTGCCCGGTGTAAGATCCAAAAACATTTCACAAAGATCCGAGCGATTGTTATGGGCATTTTGAATTTTTCCGTACAATGCAATACATTCGTCTATCCATGGCCAGCCGCAGTGACCGGCCGAAAAACGAAGGCCAGGTACATTGATCATGTGCTCCCAGTTACATGGACGGTTAAAATCTCCCGAGGGTTTACCGTTCCATAAAATACCCGTGTGAAAGCATACAGCCTTGCCACCTTTGGCGATGACATGAAGTAAAGCCATGGTTTTATCGTCATAGCAATAATGGTCGCCACAGATGATTTTAAAAGCGGCGATGCCTCTTTCTATGGCCTCTTGTGCGGCTTCTATCGCCCCATCCTCGTGGGGGCCAATAAAAAATACCGGAAACAGGCGATCAGGATGACCTTTACAAAAGTTGAGGACATGATCCAGGCGAGCCTTGGCCGCATCTCCCCGTCCGGGTGCAGGAGAAAATACACCAGAACCGTAAATACCGGCCGCTTTTAACCGCTCAAGATATTGCTCGGGTGTGGTGGTATTACTCATGTGGCTGTGTACATGCAAATCCAAGATTTTCATATTAAACTCCCACTAACCTCTGTATAGTCAATCAACCCCGTTTTGCCTGCTTTCAGATCAATTTACTATAGGGTATTTTTACGTTATCTTACCACTAATAAAAGCATCTTACAAGGCTTATACAAACCACATTTAAAATCGTACTTACGGTCAAGAAACCCTGCTGTAGTCCTTGGGACTCAGTATGTCAGATAAAAATACAAAAAAACCGCCTCGATATAATCGAAACGGCTATAGAAGTCCGCACCATCAAAACCAAATACAAGAAAAAGACTGATCGAAGAGAAGAAAGGGAAAGAACCAAAAAACCAAAAGGACAAGCCCTCGGCCGATTAGTACCGGTCAGCTAAACAGGTTACCCTGCGTACACCTCCGGCCTATCTACCTCGTAGTCTACAAGGGG